>WNFR01000480.1_pt1 | contig 40612 bp, 35 predicted proteins | sample 5400221 | NCBI WGS metagenome assembly WNFR01 (sample SAMN13153357, study PRJNA577476) | soil metagenome | isolation source: 40 cm soil under Madrone tree | place: USA:California | collected 2016-06-14 | reverse complement strand
CTACTTTGATCGCTGCGGACTGCTGTCGCTGCAAGATCAACGGCGAAAGCTCCAGATTACTTTATGAACCGCCGTATACGGAACCGTACGTACGGTGGTGTGGGAGGACGGGAGCCGCGAGGCTCCCTCCTACCCGATCTTGGGGAGTAGCACAGGCTTCAGCCTGTCCTCTTCATACGATCTGAGTTACAGACTGAAGTCTGTGCGACGAATACGTTATGAAAGATTTTCGAGACGCAGTTACTGACGATCGCGTTTACGTCTTCGACGGCGCGATGGGGACGATGCTTTACCAGCGCGGCGTATATATCAATCGCTGCTACGATGAGCTGAACCTCGCGAGTCGCGATCTCGTGCTTGGCGTGCAACGGGATTACGTGAAGGCCGGCGCCGACATCATCGAAACCAACACCTACGGGGCGAACCGTTTGAAGCTTGCCGGCTACGGGCTCGACGACAAAGCCTATGAGATAAATCACGCAGGCGTTCGAATAGCTCGCGAGGCCGCCGGCGAGCGGGCCTTCGTCGCAGGCGCTATCGGTCCGCTGGGCATTCGCATCGAGCCTTACGGGAAGACCTCCGCTGAGGAAGCGCAAGCCATATTTCGTCAGCAAGCCGAAGCGCTTCTTGAAGGCGGCGTCGATCTGTTCGTGCTTGAAACCTTCTCCGACGTCGCTGAAATTCACCAGGCTCTCCTGGCCGTTCGCTCGATCAGCGATCTACCGATCGTTGCCCAGATTACAATTCAAACCGACGGCAACACCAGCTACGGCACCGCGCCGGAGACCTTCACAACCCAGCTCGACGAATGGGGCGCCGACGTCATCGGGCTAAACTGTTCGGTTGGCCCGGCCACTATGCTCGAGGCTCTCGAGAAGATGAGAACGGTCACCCGGCGCAAGCTCTCGGCTCAACCCAACGGTGGATTGCCTCGCCAGGTCGACGGGCGAATGTTTTATATGGCTTCTCCGGAGTACATGGCCAAGTACGCCAAACGCCTGATACAGGCCGGCGCCAAGTTCGTGGGCGGATGCTGCGGCACGACTCCCGAGCACATAAAGCAGATCGCGAACGCCGTAGCGGCGCTCTCGCCCGGACGATCGACCGTACGGCTGATGGCGCCCGAAGAAAAGCCGCCGGACGTACAGGTTATTCCCAGAGAAGAGCGCTCGCGCTTTGCAAAAAGAATTGCCGCGGGTGAGTTCGTTACTTCGGTCGAGATCGTTCCTCCCAAAGGCTGTGATCCGTCGAAGATGCTCGAAGGCGTGACCTTATTGAAGGAGGCCGGCGTCGATGCGGTGAACGTCCCGGACGGTCCGCGCGCGCAGTCTCGAATGGGCGTGCTCGCGGTTTCGACTCTGATCGAACAACGTGTGGGAATCGAAACCGTGGTTCACTACTGCTGCCGCGACAGGAACCTGCTCGGGATGACCAGCGACCTCCTGGGCGCGGCGGGCCTCGGTTTGCGAAACCTTCTGATCATCACCGGCGACCCGCCGAAGATGGGACCTTACCCGGAAGCGACAGCGGTGTTCGACATCGATTCGATCGGGTTGGTGAACATGGTGAACCGGCTGAATCACGGGCTGGACATCGGAGGCAATCCGATCGGCGGCCCGACAGCCTTTCACATCGGCGTTGGCGTGAATCCGTGCGCGGTCGATCTCGATTACGAGTTGCGGCGCTTCGAGTGGAAGGTGGAAGCCGGCGCTGAGTTCGCAATAACACAACCGACGTTCGACGTTGAGCAGCTCAAGGCGTTCTTGAAGAGAATCGAACATTGCCGCATTCCGATAGTCGCGGGCATCTGGCCGCTGGTGTCATATCGCAACGCGGAGTTTCTGGCCAACGAGGTTCCCGGCGTCATCGTACCAAAGTCGGTGCTAAAGCGAATGCAGCGAATCACGGATAAGGATGCGGCGCGCGAAGAAGGACTGGCAATCGCCCGAGAGACGTTGCTTGAAGTAAGGGAACTCGTGCAGGGCGTGCAGGTGTCCGCGCCGTTTGGGCGAGTCCAATACGCGCTCGATGTGTTCAGTGTGCTGTGAGGGAGGGGTTTCTGGTTTCTAGTTTCCGGTTTCTGGTTTCTGGTCTTCTGATTCGGGTTCAGGGCCAAGCTTCAAACCTAAACCAGAAACTGGAAACCGGAGACAGGAGACCGGAGACAGGACACCGGAAACTATGCCAACTGTCTACGCCTTACAACATCTCGCGGCTGAACCGCTGGGCTTTATCGGTGAAGCTCTGGAGGCCCGAGGCGTAGACGCGGAATACATTCGCTTGTTCGACGGCGAACCGGTCCCGGCCGATATGCGCGACGCTGCCGGTCTTATAGTGATGGGTGGGTCGATGAGCACGTGTGAACAGGACAAGTATCCGTTCTTGTTAGGCGAGATCCGGTTGATCGAGGCGGCATTGAAGGCCGAGAAACCTGTGCTTGGGATTTGTCTCGGGAGCCAGCTCGTGGCAACAGCGCTGGGCGCTGAAGTCAGAAGGGCCGATCGGAAGGAGATTGGCTGGTTCCCGGTTACGATTACGGACGCGGCGACCGATGATCGGGTGTTTGGTGGAGTCGAACGCTCCTTTACCGCGTACCACTGGCACGGCGACGTGTTTGACTTGCCGGCAGGAGCGGTAACATTGGCCTCATCGGCTCAAACGACGTGTCAGGCGTTTGCTTACGAGGAGCGCGCTTACGGACTTTTGTTTCACCTTGAAGCCACGAGGAAGATTGTTGAGGACATGGTCCGTGGGTTCTCGGACGAGCTTAATGAAGAGGGAATCGATGGCGCGGAGATCATCGTTCAGTCGCGAGATCATTTGCCTCGGCATCAAAGAATCGCGCAATCGGTATTTCAAAGATGGGCGAGTCTGGTCCGACAAACTTCAGTTTGTCGATGACTTGTGATTGGGTGTGGTAATCAAGCGACAAACTGAAGTTTGTCGTACAGCCGCTGCTTGAACTGGCTTTGGTGGCGATGATACGTTGAACACATAGGTTGAAAAGTACTGGAGTGGGTCTGTTGATGAAGAAGAGAATCATCATTTCGGTTTTTGCAGCAGCGATGCTCGTCTTGACGGCGAGCGGCGCGCACTCGCAGACGCCCACGATTCAGACGTTGCGGGGCTATCTGGATAAGATAGGACTGCGTTACGTGCCTCATCCCAAGAACTCGGATGCGGTGGTTGTTCCACGAAGCGAAAACAAACGCGCAGAAAGGCTCGACCTCTATGTCGAGGTTCGGAAGGATCAATCCGTGGTGCTGTCCGTCTATCCGAGACTGCGCGGCCGATACTTTACGCTGGAGCGCACGACCGATCGCGAAAAACTCTTCCAACGATTGCTCGAGACAAATCAGCGTTCGTTCGCCGCGTTTTTCGTGGACACACAGGGAGATATCGGCGCGCGCTTTACTTTCACGACCGAAGGCGGGGTCAGCTACGATGCGTTCCGCGTCGCGGTGACCGAGCTGCTCCGAATCGCTGATGAATACACCCCGACACTCGACGAATACATGCGCAAGGAGGAAAAGCCCGCCGAAACGAAGCCAAATCGGTGAGTTAATTTACCGGGCCGATCTTGTTCGCAGGTGGTGGTTATGAAAAACAATCTGATTGCAACTGTGTTGCTTGGTCTGGCGGTTTCAACCGCGGTCTCAACAGGTGCATTCGCTCAGCAATCGAATGCGCCACAGGAGCCGCCGCCCAAGGCGGCGAAGCCCACTCCGCCGCGACTGTCGTTTGCCGAGCGCATCAAGCAGTACCTCATTCGAGTCGGCGGAACGGTTGACGAGAGCAAGAGCACGCCCGATATGATCGTGTCCAACTCCGCCAATCTGAGGGGCGGAAAGGTTACCATCGTGGTCGTGAACGATCACCGCAGGAACCTGCTCGGTTTCTACGTCTACAACTTCGGCAGTTTGAAGAACGCGACGAACAAGCAAGAAGTCTACAAGTACTTGCTTGAAGCAAACGACTCGATAACTATAGGAAGCTTTTTCGTCGATAGCGATGAAGATGTTGGTTACAAGTACCTGGTTAGCGGCGGCCAGACGATCAGCCAGGCGGCGTTTGAAATGGCTTATATAACGATGGCGGCGGTGGCTCGCGAACGTAAGCCTGAGATCAGGAAGATGATAGGAGTTTCAAGCGAGAAGGAAGATAAGCCGCCCGACGTGAAGAAGGCTGTGGAAGAGAAGCCGCCGGTAAATCGTGAACCGTGATTCGTGATAGAAAAGGCGAAGAGTATTTAGAGATGACCGAGGCGGCCCCAAATAGATTCGAGGACGCGATCGCTGCGTTTCTCGGCTTCCTTGAACGCGACAAGGTTGCTAACCATGTTGAATGGATCTTCCCGGAGGATCTGCAAGTGTTGGATGGCCGATTTTATGTTAGAGAGCCACTGTCGTTCGAGAATCTCGATCGCGCTGGTGCAAAATATCGCGATGGGCTTGAGCGTGGTCTTGGAATCGAGCTTTCGGTCATATGTTGGAAAGATGATTGCGCCTGCTCGAGTGTATATGTCCCTCAAGACGACCAAGAGGCTGCGCTGCGTCTGATGCCGGTCGGGCTACCAACGAGACTGAAGTTGAGTTACCCAATTAACGGCGGCTGGAATGGAGAGCCGCAATCCAGAGATGAGCGTCGCAATGCGGTCCCGGTGAGAGGCAGGCTTAGATGGTTTTTCCTTAGGCGAAAAGCCGCCGAAAACGAAGCTATGAAGATGCAGTTGTTCTCTTAGGCTTTCTCCGAATGAATGAACCGAAGGTAAAAACAAAGCTACTCGAGGAATTACTCGCCGAGCGAATCCTCGTGCTCGATGGCGCGATGGGCACGGCTATTCAAGCGCGCAATCTAAGCGCGGACGATTTCGGCGGCGTGCAGCTCGAAGGCTGCAACGAGAATCTTGTGCTTACTCGGCCCGACGTAATCCTCGACATTCATCGTGGCTATCTCGAAGTTGGCGCAGACATCGTTGAGACAAATACTTTCGGCGGTACGTCGATCGTCCTCGCCGAGTACGGGCTCGAGGATCAGGTTCACGTAATTAACGAGACGGCCGCGCGATTGGCCAAACAAGCCGCAACTGAGTTTTCGACTTCATCTCGACCGCGATTTGTTGCTGGTTCAATCGGACCAACAACGAAATCGATCTCGGTCACGGGCGGTGTTACCTTCGCTGAGCTGATCGAGACCTTTCACGGCCAGGCGGCAGGACTCGTGGCGGGTGGCGCTGATATTCTGGTGGTCGAAACCCAACTCGACACTCGCACTGCAAAGGCGGCGCTCCTCGGCATCTGGCATTTGTTCGACGAGGTCGGATTCAAAGTGCCGATCATGGTGTCTGGCACGATTGAAACACTGGGCACGATGCTCGCCGGGCAAACCGCTGAAGCTTTTGCCGTCTCGCTGATGCATGCCGATCTGCTTTCGATTGGGTTGAACTGCGCAACCGGCCCCGAGTTGATGACCGATCACGTCCGCAGCGTGTCCGCGCTTGCTCGAACGCGCGTGTCGTGCGTGCCGAACGCCGGTTTGCCTGACCCAGAAACGGGTCAATACCACGAAACTCCCGAGAGCTTTTCTACGATCATCGAGCGCTTTGTCGATCACGGCTGGATCAATCTCGTCGGCGGTTGTTGCGGGACAACTCCTTCGCACATCCGAGCTCTCGCGCAAATGGTGGAAGGCAAACGCCCGCGTATTACGGCGAAACATCATCGCAGCTTGTTTTCGGGAATCGACTTCGTCGAAGCCAGTGACGACCAGCGCCCATTGATTGTCGGCGAACGCACCAATGAAGTCGGCTCGCGCAAGTTCAAGCGCCTGATCACCGAAGAGAAATACGAAGAAGCGGCCGAGATCGCGCGCCAACAGGTGAAAGGCGGCGCGCAGATCTGCGACGTGAACCTGCAGAACGCCGATCGCGAGGAGTTGTACGACGTCGACCGCTTCTACGAGAAGATGATTCGTGTTGTGAAGGCGCCGACGATGATCGACACAACCGATCCAATAGCCATCGAGCGAGCGCTTACGTATTGTCAGGGCAAGTCGATCATAAACTCGATTAACCTCGAAGACGGCCTCGATAAGTTCGAGCGCGTGACGCCGCTGGCTCGCAAGTACGGCGCAGCTCTGATCGTCGGCTGCATCGACGAAGACAAAGAACAAGCTCAGGCCATCACTCGTGAGCGCAAGCTCGAGATCGCGAAGCGATCAGTGAAGTTGCTCAACGAAGAGTTTGGAATTCGGACTGAAGACATCATCATCGACCCGCTTGTTTTCCCGTGCGCTACGGGTGATCAAAACTACGTAGGCAGCGCGGTCGAGACGATTGAAGGCGTGCGGTGGATCAAGCAGGAGATTCCTCACGTCAAGACGATACTTGGGATTAGCAACGTCTCATTCGGCTTGCCAGACTCGGGAAGGGAAGTGCTGAACTCGGTCTTTCTTTATCACTGCACGAAGGCCGGGCTCGATCTGGCCATCGTCAATTCAGAAAAGCTGGAACGCTACGCGTCGATTCCTGAAGACGAGCGCCGATTGGCCGAAGACCTGTTGTGGAATCGCGGCGAAGATCCGATTGCCGCGTTTGCCGCGCACTTTCGCGGCGCCGCCTCGAGACAGAAGAAAATCGCGAGCGATCTGCCTCTTGACGAGCGGATCGGAAACTACATTATCGAAGGCACTAAAGAAGGCTTGATCCCCGACCTTGAGACGAAGCTCAAGGAAGCGGCGCCGCTGGACATAATCAACGGCCCGTTAATGGCTGGGATGGCGGAGGTCGGGCGCCTCTTCAACAACAACGAACTGATCGTCGCCGAAGTGCTTCAAAGCGCCGAGGCAATGAAAGCCGCCGTCTCCTTTCTCGAACAGTTCATGGAGAAGAGTGACGACAGCTCTCGCGGCCGGATCATCCTTGCGACAGTGAAAGGTGATGTTCACGACATTGGCAAGAACCTTGTCGACATCATTCTTTCCAATAACGGATATCAGGTTGTGAATCTCGGAATAAAAGTTCCGCCCGAAGTTTTGATTCAAGCGGTGCGCGAGCATAAACCGCACGCGATCGGCCTGTCGGGCCTGTTGGTGAAATCGGCTCAGCAGATGGTGCTGACCGCCGAAGACCTGAAAGACGCCGGGATCGATCTGCCGATGCTGGTTGGCGGCGCTGCCTTATCAGATCGCTTTACCAGAACCAGGATCGCGCCGGCTTACACCGGGACGGTAGCTTATGCAAACGACGCTATGAACGGGCTCGATCTTTTGAATCGCCTGATGGACGTTGATTCGCGAGCGCGTCTGGAAGCCGAGTTGCTCGAGCGAGACCTTGGCATCAAGCCGCCGGCGCCGGCGATTGTCTTCGACGAAACAGAACAACGCAGCTCGAAGATCTCACTGGATGTTCCTATACCGCCGGCGCCTGATCTCGCTCGCCACATAGAAGAGATTGGCACCCCGAGCTCCATTCGCGAGGAGATCAGCGATCTCGACGGTATATGGAGCTACATCAATCCTCAGATGCTCTACGGCAAGCACCTGGGCTTCCGCGGGCGGTTCGTCGATGCGCTTGCAGCCGGCGACGTCAAAGCTCGGGAGCTTGAGGCGCACATCGAACGCGTAAAAGAGGAATGTCGCGCTGGCGCGATGCGTGTGAGAGCAGTGTGGCAATTCTTCGAAGCCGAGCCGAATGGCAACTCGATCAACTTGTACGACGGCGTTCAGAGTTCAGCCTTCAGGCTGCATTCCCCCGCATCCTCTGCGGTTGATAATCCGGTTGCGACGTTTCGCTTTCCGCGTCAGCGAAAAGAAGACGGCCTTGCGCTGAGCGATCTGGTCTTGCCGCCGAGTAATGATGGGCACCGAGATCACATCGCAATGTTTGTTACGACCGCCGGCGAAGGCATACGCGATCGCGCCGAGGAAGCAAAACGCAAAGGCGAGTACTTGCGGTCTTATGCACTCCAGGCGCTGGCGCTTGAGACGGCTGAAGCCGCCGCGGAGTGGTTGCATTCCCTGCTGCGAAGGGTGTGGGGATTTCCCGATCCACCGGACCTGCCGCGTCAATCGCTGTTCCAGGCCCGCTATCGAGGAAAACGTTATTCGTTCGGCTATCCTGCGTGTCCGGACCTCGAAGCGCAAGCCGAGTTATTCCGCCTGTTGCGCCCCGAAGATATCGGCGTCGAATTGACTGAGGGTTTCATGATGGAGCCCGAAGCGAGCGTATCGGCGCTGGTCTTTCACCATCCGCAAGCCGCTTACTTTTCAGTGGGCGCGCAAGAGATGGCCGAAGCAACCGCGGACTAATACGCAGTATTCTTTCCTTAATGGACCTGTAAGGGAGTCCCTCCTTAGAAACCACCCAATGTGGCGAGCTTTGCGGTACTTTGCGAGCTTTGCGAAGGAATCCGCTCGAGAAAGAGAGATACGTTGAACGCAAAGCTCGCAAAGTACCGCAAAGCTCGCAAAGCGGTTTCTTCACGGTATCGGCTCGTTAAGACGAGTTCGGTTACTGCGTGGGCGCCCTCTCTTTGCACACGCGCGTTTTAGCTTCACCAATGAGGGGCGCCCACGGACGGACGCCCTTACGGGTCCTCTGTTCGCTTGATTCGCAAATCCCACCAGACGCGCACGACGTCCTTGAATGCCTCGACCACCGCGCCGGGGCTCGCGCCTCGCGCGCGGCCGGTTTGGCGATCCGAAACGCTTACCGGATAACAGCCGATCCGGTAGCCCGCTCGGGATGCGCGGATGAGCCGCTCGGCTTCGGAAAACGGTGAACGGGACACAAGCTCGAACCGCCCGATGATTTCACGCCGTACGAGCTTCACTGCGCCCGCGTCATAAGTTTTTACGCCAAACAGAACCGCCGGCAACACGTTGAATGCCCAGGAAATGAGGCGGCGGTTCGCGCCGTAGTGCTTGTTCTTGCGCGCCGCAATGACGATATCGAAGTTGCCCGTCAGCGGCAGCATTTCAAACAAGATGCTTGTTTCCCATTGCCGGTCGGTTGAGTTGAGAAAGACAAAATCTTTTGAAGCTTCGCTATATAAGCGCTCGAAGGTTGCGTGAATACCCATGTTCCGAGTGTTGTTCAGCGTGCGGATATTGGGGAGACGGCGCGCGGCCTCTTCGATGATTCGGCCGGTTCGATCGGCGGAACCGTCATTGCAGACCAGGATCTCATAGTCGAGCTGCGATGCCTGTAACAGGTCGTGAGCTTCGGTGAGCACTCCTTCAATCGTGGCCTGCTCGTTGTAAGCGGGAAAGCACACCGACACGCTGGGCAATGATTGCTCCTTCTTATGTCCGGCAAACTTCAGTTTGTCGTTAATTCCTGCGGCGCGCGTCGAATGCGGTTCGGCAAACTGAAGTTTGCCGGACATCAGAGTTCCACAAGCTGGCCGCGCTCTCGCATCGACTTTTCGGCTGCCTCGAGAATTCTCAAAACTCTGAGCCCGGCCTGGCCATCGGTCGACGGCTGTTTGCTCTCTTCAATACAGGCAATAAAGTGCCGTGCCTCTGTCTGAAGGCCTTCTGCCTGATCGAGATTAGGCGCCCACATGTCTCCCGAGCGATAGCTCACCAGCAGTTGATACACAGCCTCCGGACTGGACGAGAGCGAAACACCCTTGTCGTACACTTTGACTTTTTCGCTTGGCTCCAGATCGTCGTACACGATCATCTTCTCGCTTCCGCCGATGAGCGTCCGGCGCACCTTGACCGGCGCAAGCCAGTTTACGTGCAGATGCGCGATCTTGTTGTCGGCAAAGAATAAAGTGAGATAAGCCACATTCTCGGGTTGACCCGCGATGTGACTGATACCGGTTGCCGACACCGCGACCGGTTTGCTTGCCAAAACAAAGTCCATAATCGACAGATCGTGCACCGCCAGATCCCAGATGACGTTTACGTCGTGCTGAAACAGCCCCAGGTTCACACGCACCGAATCGTAGTAGTAGATATCGCCCAGTTCGCCGTTTGCGATCATCTCGCGAATTCTCCGAACCGCACCGGTGTAAACGAAGGTATGATCGACCATCAACACTCTGTTGCGTCTTTCAGCTTCATCGATCAGCCTTATGGCCTGCTCGCAGTTAGCAGCGAGCGGCTTTTCTACCAACACGTGCTTATTGGATTGAAGCGCCTCCATAGCAAGCTCAAAGTGAGACGACACCGGAGTCGCGATGGCAACTGCATCGACGGTCGGATCGGCCAACAGGTCGGAAGCGCGCTCGGTCAAGAGGGCCGAGGGATATCGACGGCGCGCCTGATCGAGCCGCGCAGAGCGCGCGTCGCTGATGCCGATCAACTTAGCGCCGGGGGCTTCCGCGAAATTCCGAACCAGGTTTGGCCCCCAGTACCCGTATCCGATTACACCGATTCCTATCATTCGCCGCCTGATCTCTGATCTTTGATCTGTGATCTCTGTTTCCTTGTATCGCCGACGATTCGCGCGGGGACACCGGCGACGATCGCGTAATCGGGCACGTCGCGGGTCACTACCGCGCCCGCGCCAACAAGCGATCCCTCTCCAACCGTCACTCCTGCGATGATGGTTGCATTGCTCCCTATCGAAGCTCGGCGCTTAACGGTGGTTGGTGTTACAGTCCAATCGGCCTCAGTCTGAGGAGCGCCGTCTTCGTTTGTGGCTCGAGGATAACGGTCGTTGGTGAACATCACGCCGTGACCGATGAAGACCTCATCCTCGATGAGCACGCCTTCGCAAATGAAAGTGTGCGACGATACCTTGCACAACCGGCCCACAACCGCATCCTTTTGGATTTCCACGAAGGCTCCGATCCGGGTCTGGTCTCCGATCCTGCAGCCATAAAGGTTCACGAGCTCGGGGTGAAATATTATTACTCGGTCGCCCGTTAGAACGTTGGCGGCGATAGGCATAGCGAACTCCTGTTGGCTAGAATTAAGGCTGGAACGGTAGCAGCCCGGACGGCGAAATATCAAGGAACGCCTCTTGACGATCTTAAGCATCGTAGAAGCGCAGAGAGCCACGCGATAATGTGATATCTTCTTTATTCGGAGCTCATCCCGGCATTGGTCACGAGCCGGTCGCGACGCGCTGGGAGTGGGTGCAGGACTTTATCGGTTAATCATGTTCAACGAAACCCAGCAACCAGATGATCGCGATTCTACCGGGCGTGAGGAACAACCATCCCGCTTAAAGAGCTGGCCGCGGAAGAGGTGGATCACCCTAAGCCTGCTTGGCCTGGTAATCGGTGCGGTCATCATTGTGTTCTATGTAACGCGGGGCGCCTCAAAAAACGTCTCTGACTCTATCGGCAAGACACGGGCAGCTCAATCCGTCGGCAATGAAGTCAGGCTTTACATCAAGGGCCGCGACACCATTATGGTAGCCGCCGATGAGAAAACGCTCGACCAACTGATCACGGCGATTTCCGCAAGGAATGGTGAACTGGAAGCCTTGATTCAGTCGGGAAGGGTGCTCACTGTTCCCAACGGCACGCGTGCTCGTATCGTCGAGAAGGGTTACGGGAAGACAAAAGTGAGAATTATCGAAGGCGACAAAATACTGTCTGAGGGTTGGGTCCCTGAGTTGTGGGTGTGGTAGCTTGGTTTCTGACCAAACTACAGAATGAGATCACGCATTGTTTAAGAGTTTCCTCTCGCAGTTCCGACTCTCGTCCGACAAGCTGCCAGCTTGTCGAAGGCAATCGACCTGTCAACTCTCCCGCGACAAGCTGGCAGCTTGTTGGACCCACCGTCCCTTGTAATCCAGAACAACGAGTGCGGGTATTGCCACGAAGGCCAGACAGGAAAGCAATAACCCGGCAGTGCGGTCCCGGGTGTTTTCGAATGAAACTTCAAGCCGGTGTAATCCCGGTGGAACTGCTACAGTTTGGACTCCGTCAGGATCACTTGATATCGGCGCTTTTTGGCCGTCGATTCTAGCCGTCCAGCCTGCGAAATTGTATGTTTTCAATCTTACAACGCAGGGCACTTCCGACTTGACAGCTATTTGCCGATACTGAGGTTGCCAGTCGAGGATTTCACTCGATGCGGCCTCCGGTGTGATCACTACGGGAGGAGTATCGGGCAAGTCTTGCGGCCGGGAAGCACTAATCGGTGTGAGGGTCGGCTCGATGAGTTCCGTGATCACGTCTGCCTTGGGGTGATACGTCGGGTTCGAGAATGAACCGACAATTATCCCGTGCACCGAAACCCAGAGAGCCAGCGCGATTGCGCCGCATAGCAGCGCGCGGTGCGCCCACAGTACTCGCGAGGACAAATGAGACCCCTTACCCAGGCGATCGACACACGCTGCAACCAACAGCGCCGTAAAAGCGCTTGCCGGGACCAGCCATCGCCACGCGGGCACCGCAACTTGTATCTTCGGAAGCAACTTCGACACATAAATCGAGAATGACGTACACATGAATACTGTGGCAATGCCCATCACCATCCACATCTCCGTAGGTGACCAGTGCCGTGATCCCGCGGCCGGCTTAGGAGTCGGAGAGTGCGGCTGGGCTGGATCAGCTTTCGATCGCCGTGGCGCGGTAAGCAAAAGAACGATAATAGGTACTATCAACGCGACTGCATGCGCCGCGAACACTTCGTTCACGAGCGTCCAGAATGGGTAGTATGGTATCCCTTCCTTAATTGGGAGCAAGGTTATGTAGCTCTCATGATACGGATACAATTGAGTAGCGGTCTCGTAGGCGTACTTTGCTTCGATGCTTGCGGGAAGCCAGTAGATCGCGGCCAATAACAATCCCAGCAACGTCCCGCCTGCTACCCTAAGCGCTATCCGAAAATCTCTCTCCACGAACGACCAAACCACAGCGTAAAAGGCCAACGCATAGACCACCAGCAAGGGCACCGGCAGATGGGTTAACAAATACACTCCGATCATCAAACCCAGTCCCGCATAGTGGCGCGGTCGTCCGTCCTTTCCCAGCTTGAAGGCAAAATAAATGACAAGCGGCAGGAAGGCGTACCCGATGAATTGAGGCAAGGCGCCACGCCAGTAGAGGTCGAGCATATGAAAAGGGATCAGCATATAAAAGACCGCGGCCACCGCGCTCGCCACTTTGCTGTAGAAAGTTCGCGCAAGAAAATAGAGAGTTAGACCGGAGCCAGCCAGGGCGAGGATCGAGACTACGAATGTCGTGTATATCCAATCATCGACGACGGTGTGAATCGCGGACGAGAGATAAAAGAAGCCGGGTGGATAGTAAATCATCGTCAGTAACCCGTAGCCCCCATTGATATCCGGTATCCAGCGCGGGTAGATGACCCCGGACCTCAGAACCTTGTCAAATTGCGGCATTATGAAAAGGTGTATCCAAAGGTCATGAGTATCGATCAATCGGAGCACGGTGTTCGATCCGGGCGCTTTTTCGCGTCTTGAAAAAAAGAACGGAATAACGGCGATCGTGCTGATCGTCAGCGCACTAAGTGCTATCAGCGCCCGTGCCGAGATTCGTTTCAAGTTTAGTTTGTTGATGCGCATTCCTGGGATTTGACCTCCCGAGCTTGCTGCCGCCGCTCTCGCCTGCGCTTCGCGCGGTCAAGGAAGAGAAGGCCGGGTATCAAGAGAATCGCGAAACCGGAAAGTAAGGTGCCCGCTGTGCGGGGTGGAGTGTTCTCCAGTGAGACTTGAATTCGATGCAGGCCAGGAAGCACCTCGATCTGTTGCACTCCGTCCGAGTCGCTCAACATTGGAACCTTGTTGCCGTCAACCCGGGCCGTCCAGCCCGGAAAGTTATACGTCTTGAATCGCACCGTGCTTGGCTGACTGACGCTGACGTGAACTTCCCGGTACTCGGGTTCCCACTTTGTTATTTCGACTACCGACGATTCGGGTTTCGTTACCACCAGCCCGGTGTCAGGGAGTTCTTGCGGATGAGTCGCGTCTTTTGGGGTCCAACTGGATTCCACGACGTCCGAGGTGCTGACCGGATGGTATGTTGGGTTTCTTAGTGGCTTGATTATCGTCGATCTGATCGACACCGTGAGGTTGACCACTAATACCAGAGCGAACGCAACGCGGCATGCCCATAAAAGACTCGGAGTCAGCGCAGAACGTCTTCGCAAGAGATCGATCGTGGCCGCGGACAGGAGCGATACAAACATCGCCGCCAGAGCCAGCCAGCGCCACGCAGGTACCGTCACTTGAATCTTGGGAAGCAGCCTCGAAACGTAGATCGAGAACGATGTGCACATGAACGTCGTCGCGATCGACATAACCACCCACATGCTTAGCGGCGTCCACCGGCGCTTTTCCTCAGGTTCGCTGGAGTCTTTTGGCGATATCATCTTTAGCACGATCAGTATGACTATGAGCGCCAGTGCAAATGCCACAAACACCGTGTTCAAAACGCGAAAGAACTCCGGGAATAGGTTGGACTTAGGAACCTCGAGGAGAGTGATGTAGCTCTGATGATATGGAAACATCTCGGTAGCGAACTCGTATGCGTACCTGGTTTCGAGTGCAGCCGGGAGCCAGTAAATTGCGCTCAGGAGCAAACCAATCGTCATCGCTACGGCTAACCGCGCGCCGATTCTCCAGTCCCTCTCCTTGACCGCCCATGCCACTGTAAAGAACGCAAGGCCGTAACTAAACATCAAAGCGACCGGCAGATGCGTAAGCAGATGAAGACCGTAAAACAATCCGAGCGCCGCGTAATACCGCGGCTTGCCAGTGCGCCCGAGCTTGTACGCGAAATAAATGATGAGCGGTGGAAAGACATATCCGACTACCTGCGGCAACCCACCTCGCCAATACAGATCGAGCATGTGAATGGGCGCCATCAAATAAAACGCAGCCGCAACCGCGCTCGCCAGCACGCTGTAAAAGAGACGCGCAAGAGAATAGAGCGCGAGTGCGGATGCGGCGAGCGACAGCGCGGTGAGGACGAACAATGTATTCAGCCAGTCGGGAACCACAGCGTGTATCGCCGATGTAAGATAATAGAACCCCGGCGGGTAGTAGATTAGCGTTAGTATGCCGTAGCCGTGATTGATGTCGGCTACCCATCGGGGATAGATCACACCCGAGCGCAGATCTTTATCAAACTGCTCCATCGTGTGCAGGTGCATCCATAGATCGTGGGTTGTGATGAGATAGCGGGAGCGAGCGCCGCCTGGCGATTGTTCGGATCGCGAGAAGTAAAACGGAGCCGCCGCGGTCAGGGCTAGTACCAGAACAACCGCGGCTACGATTGTCTTCGCTGCACGAGGGCTGAGATTGAGTCTTTTCGAAGGCTTGTTGTCGCCGGGCTTTTCAGCCTCGATCTCTTGCTGCATTCTGATCCTCGTTGTGTTAGAACGGACGCATGGAACAACAGTTTCTAGCATACGGTCGGTCGAAAGACCAGCGCGCCAGTCGAGTCCTCCTACATCCGCGGATCGTGTGCTATCATCCGCCCGTGTCTATCCTGTGAGATGGGCGGAGAGCCACTGATGCCTGCCGACTTACAAACAAGCATGAGCGTTTTGCAGACAAATGATTCGGCTTCCAATTCGGGGCGTCTCGAGGATTCGCTTGAGTTGTCGGTTGTGATGCCCTGCTTGAATGAAGCCGAGACACTGGAGATCTGTATTACAAAAGCATTACGCGCGTTTGCTGAACTTCACATCTCGGGTGAAGTCATCGTTGCCGACAACGGAAGTGACGATGGTTCGCAGGCGATTGCCGAGCGAGCGGGCGCGCGAGTCGTGAGCGTGGAAACAAAGGGGTACGGCAGCGCGCTGATGGGTGGCATCAGTGCGGCGCGCGGCGAATTCATAATAATGGGTGACGCCGACGACAGCTATGACTTCAGCGACCTGGGCCGGTTCATCGAAATGCTTCGAGCCGGGCACGATCTTGTGATGGGTAATCGATTCAGGGGCGGTATCGCGCCCGGAGCGATGCCCTGGCATCATCGCTACCTCGGAAACCCCGTCTTGAGCGCGATCGGCCGGTTGTTCTTTCATAGTCCGGCGGGAGATTTTCACTGCGGACTTCGCGCCTTTAAAAGGACGGCGGTTTTGGAAATGGACTTGCGAACAACCGGGATGGAATTCGCAAGTGAAATGGTAGTAAAAGCCACGTTGAAGAAAATGAGTATTGCCGAAGTGCCTGCCACGCTTCGACCCGACGGGAGAAGCCGCCCGCCACATCTGCGAAGCTGGCGCGACGGGTGGCGTCACCTGAGGTTCTTGCTTCTGTTTAGTCCGAGATGGTTGTTCCTGTATCCGGGGCTTTTGCTTATGCTGGCCGGTACGATCGCAGGCGTGTGGTTGTTACAAGGACCGATATTTATCGCCAACATTGGGTTCGACGTTCAGACCCTGCTGTATGCGGCTATGGCGATTGTGATCGGATTTCAAGCGACCGTCTTCGCTCTGTTCACGAAAGTGTTTGCGATCAGTGAAGGCTTGCTTCCGGAAGATCCAAAACTAATCGGTCTCACACGAATCGTTTCTCTCGAAAAAGGTATCGTCGTAGGGATCCTGCTACTTCTGGCCGGGTTGGGTGGATCGATTTACGCGGTGAGCTTCTGGGATGAAAGATCATTCGGACCGCTCGATCCATCAAAGACGCTGCGAATCATTATTCCTTCGATCACGGCGCTGATACTCGGCTGCCAGATCGTTCTTTCGAGTTTCTTTCTAAGCGTGTTGGGATTGAAACGAAAATGATGCGAGCGATCTATTTCCCTCCAGAGCATGGTTGGTCCGCATCAAGACAATGCGGCCTGGTTGCGATTATGCGAAACACTTAGGGCGAGTGCTCACGGCTTGACGAATTGTCGGCCGGTATAGTCGAGCCGCTCGAGAGGCACGTCGATGGAACGTTGGCGCAAAAACTCATCTACAGCCTTTCGAGCTCCTGCCCAGTGACCATAATCATCAATCTGGATGATCCCGCCCGGGCTTACCCGATCATACAAATGATCCAAACAAACCCTCACGCTGTCATACCAGTCGCCATCGATGTGGAGGAACGCGATCTTCTGCACCTCGCACGCGGGCAAGGTTTCCTGAAACAGACCTTTGACAAAACTGGTGTTGGACAAAATACCAAGGCGCTCGAAAAGGGCCACAACTTCTTCAAGCTCGCCTCTGCATTCGCCCGTGTATAGCTTTGCAGTTTCGAAATCGGGATCATCCAAAGTCGGAGGCGGCAAGCCTTCAAACGTATCGAATACCCAGAGCCCGCGGCGAGCGCCAAGGCGGTTTAGCGTCAGACCCATTAAGGCCGCGCTGCCTCCTCGTGCAGTTCCGCATTCGACTACGTCGCCAGGAGTCTGGTTCGAAACCACACTTCGCACGCCCCTATATAGCCCGCGAAGGCGAGCATTGCTGGACATTGTGTAAGGCCGGATCTGTCTGTAGAGGCGAGCGAATTCACTGTTCGACGCACTGTCCCAACTGCGTAGTATCAGGTCTTGGGCCTGGGACAAAAGCCACGACGAGTCGCGTGTTCGCTGATATATCTCTCTACCCTTCATTTGAAATGTTCCGATTGTGAATGAGAGCCGAAGATAATCTTCCCTTTTTTAGTATAACGTCCCCATCGCCTCCGTGAGAATCCAAAATGCCACTCATTCAGAGCAGCGCTTCCTTACCGATGCAACCAATCCGAACCCGCGAAAACCGCTGAGCATTTTGTCGAGTCGTGAGAAAGCCCACAAAAACGGGAACGCCCCTCTGAAGAGCTTGAAGGCGAGGCCGCCCTCGACATCCGCGGCTTCCGACCACGTCCACGCGCGACGGCCGTGCACGACTCGCTGGTAAACCAAATGCGCCAGACTCACAAGATCAACGGCGACTTTAGTAAATAAGCGAAGGTAGTAAGTATGACACTCGATCTCGAGCCCATGTCGAGCGAGAAGCTGACCAAGCGACGTTTCATCGTATCCTGGCCTCACGTGACGTTCAGGCCCGGGATAATCGTGAACAGTCTTTATTCGACAGAGCTCGAGAAATCCTGTGAAACCCAATCCAGTGTAGGGCACGGTAATGACCGCACGACCATCATCGGCCAGCACCCGAGCGATCTCGCCCACCGCATCGTCGTCGTCTTCCAGGTGTTCGAGCACCTCGCTGCACAGGATCAACTGAAACGCTCCGGACTTGAATGGCAGCGCGGAGGCGGGCGAGACCACGCAGAGCGGGTCAGTTGAACTCATGCTTCGATAAAAAACAAGATTCGGCGCGTGGAGATCTACGCACACGGCCGGCAGTTCGCCGAAAACAGCGCTGGTCGTGTAGCCCGTACCGATCCCTATGTCGAGCGCAAGGCCGTCGCCCTCTGGCATCAATCGCTGGATCACGGGAATCTTATCAAGCGTAGCCAGGTCGTACGCCGATACACTGAGTTTGTCAGACGAATGCTTCATCAGATTTCAAAGGAAGTTCGTGAATGAGCGAGATGTAGCGCTCGGTCATAACGTCAAGGCTCCAATCTCGCACTGCAAGCTCACGCGAGCGATCCGACAAAGTCGTGTAGACTCCCTGATCACTCGCGAGCCTTTCAAGCGAGTCGCAGAAGGCTTCAGATGTACGCGCGGTTGCGGCGCACGCGCCTTCGTGGTCCAACACCTCTACGAACGCTTCATCGCGGGAGACGATCACCGGCAAACCCGACGCCATTGCTTCCTGAACCGACAGAGGCAGTCCCTCGCCATGCGACGGCAAAACAAAAACATCCGATGCCTGGTAGAACTTCGCCATCTGTTCAGGCGCGACCTCGGGAAACAGAGCGAGATTTGCTGCTTCTTTCGGAATCAGAGTTCGCAATGGACCGTCTCCGACAATCAAAAAGAAGTGCGAAGGCGTTCTCTCGATAAGTTCGGCGAGAACGTCGACTCCTTTTTTCTCGACCAGGCGTCCGACAAACAGAGCTACGCGCGCCGCGGTGGGCACTCCGAGTGTCCGGCGAGCGCTCTCGCGCTCGGTGCTTGTCGGAGGCCTGAACCGGTCAGTATCGATTCCATTCGGAATGAAGCTCGACTTCACGCCTTCTCCGTTGATGAAAGGTTCAGCGAACAGTTTTGCGGCAGTAGTGCAGAAGACCAGACGGGTAGCGCTACAAAGCACGGCGCGGCCAAGCGTCTGATTCGCGAGGTGTTCCACGCCGTTCAAAAGCTTGGACCGGTACTTCACGAAACCGATGTGCTGCGAGAGTATCAAAGGCTTGCGCGCGCGACGAGCGAGCAGCGCAGCAACTGCGCTTGCCTCGTAAAGCGAGTCGTGCGCGTGCAATACGTCGGCCCATCGAACTAACGTTCTCAGCTCTTGCAATCCCTCGATTCCGAATATGGGCCATGGCACACCGAGCTTGCGCTCGAGCCCATTCCAGCAACTCACTCTTATGCGGCCGTTTTCCCGAGCCGCCGCCGTCCCCGGCTCGCGAGCCGCAACCCAGCGCGCTTCAAATCCCGCAGCCAGGTACGCTCGATAGAGGGAATCCGCTACGAGCTCGATGCCCCCTATGTGCGGAGGCATGTAATGGGTTGCTATTCCGATCTTCACGTTCCTCGCTGCGTGATTCGAAGGTAGTGCTGGTCAAACAAGAGGTGTAGTCTAGCATGCAGCGTCGATCACAACCGAGTCAGCCGGCTTCAGTAGAATCACGTCCGCGGCCGCGCCTGGCCGGGGCGTGACCGCGATCACAGAGAGGTGTTCCGGGATCACGAATGCGGGTTCAGCTTTTGAACTGGTAAAGGATGCCGGCGATGGCCCGGACGATTAAGCAATCTAGAGAACCTGTCGCGCACGGAATCCAAACCTCTCAATTCCGAATGGCTCCAGCAAGTCGGGGCGCCCGTTGTTTGCCACAGACTCAGTGATCAAATCAGCCGTCAGAGGGGCGAGCAGTATTCCATTTCTGAAGTGGCCAGTCGCAAGCCACAGGTTTCCTATCCCGCTCGGCCCCAACACCGGAAGGTGATCAACCGTATCCGGGCGTAATCCCGACCACTTTTCAACTACTTCAGCGTCACGAAGCGATGGCATCAGTTCCAGAGCACCGGTCATCAGGTAATTGAGCGCTCCGACCGTGACCGTCTTGTCAAAGCCTGCATACTCGACGGTCGCGCCAATCAAGACCCTACCGTCGCGGCGAGGCACCAGATAGACCTTGCTGGAATGAAGGACCCGGATAATCTGGTTGCCCGAGGGCCTGACTGCCAGCATCTGTCCGCGAGCCGGAATCAGTTCTACGGTCAGCCCGAGAGGTTCGAGCAACCGCGCCGACCAGGTACCGGCTGCCACCACGACCGCTCCGGCATCAATGGTTTGATTCGCCGTGGAGACTCCGGTGACGCGGCCGTCCGCGGTTCGGATGGCACTGACTTCGACACCCTCGATAACGTCAACCCCAGCGCGTTTGATTGCAACTTCGAGAGCGTCCATCAATCGTCGATTCTCGACCTGGTGCTCTTCTGGCAGGAAAATGGCTCTGGAAGCCAATTCCGTGACTACGGGTTCCATCTTTTGGAGGTCGTTTGCGGTGACGTGTTCCAGCGGAAGCCCCGCTTCGAGTTGCCACGAAGCCCATCTGGTCCTTTCTCGATCATCCTCGCCTTGCAGCACGACGAACAGCGTGCCTTCATCGTTGTACTCGACATCGATACCCGACGCTTCAGTGAGTTCTTCGGCGAACCTCCGATACGTCGCGCGGCTCCGAAGACACAGATCGAAGAAAGGTCCTGCGGTTTGCGATTCACCCTGAGGGGACAACATGCCGGCGGCTGCGCGTGAAGCCTCACAGCCAACTCGCCCGCGCTCGAGGAGGGTAACCTTCAGCCCGGATTGCGCGAGCCTCCAGGCGATCGAGCATCCGATCACGCCTCCTCCTACGACTATCACTTCCGCGGCCATCGAACGTAATCCTAGCACCCTGCGCTGAAGTCTGCCGAGGTGGTGGTGTTCGGATTCTGCGTTGCTAAATAACCTCCGCGTGCTTTGCGGTCCTTTGCGACTCTGCGCAGAGTATTGGGTCTTAGTCCTTCAATACCCAGCGCAAGGCGCAAAGGACCGCAAAGCACGCGGAGCTTATCAAGCAATACAGCATCCTAACGCTACCGTTTTGTGAACTGGCGAGACTCGAGCGGCTTTGTGATAAGATTGGCCCGTATCAAGGCCGTGATTGGTAAAGGTCAGCGCAATGTCCGCCGAACCACAGAAATACTTTTTCAGCGTCGACGAATACTACCGTATGGCTAAGGCCGGTCTGTTCTCTGAGGGGCCACACGTTGAACTCATCGAAGGCGAGGTGATTGAAATGAGTCCTATTGGCAGCCGCCATGCTGGATGCGTGGACGATCTCACCGCGCTTCTTGTACCTAAAGTTGCGCGACTCGCTATCGTCCGCGTACAAGGACCGGTCCGCATTGATGAGTATTCGGAACCTCAGCCTGACATCGCTTTGCTCAAACCGCGTCGCGATTCTTATCGTCGCTCGCACCCGACACCTTCTGAAGTGCTACTGGTTATCGAAGTCGCGGACACGTCTGCGCACTACGACCGAAACGTTAAGCTCCCGCTCTACGCCCGGGCCGGAATTCCTGAAGCCTGGCTTGTCGTCCTGCCAAGAGATCTCATCGAAGTTCACTCCGAACCAAAGAACGGGAAGTACTCCAAAGTCCAGCGCCTGAAGCGAGGCAAGACGTTGACATCCTCAACCGTCGCCGGTCTCTCTCTCAAAGTTGCTGCCATCCTTGGCTAAGCGAATCCTGAGCGCCAATCTCTCGTTGCCGTCAAATAGCCTACACAATCGAGTTGATCTGAAGCTCAACGCCCGAACATCGCTGCTCGAACATCGCACTAACCAGTCTCGAAATCTCTTCCGCCGCTACATCCGGTCGCTTACCTCGGCTATGAATGCCACAGACTGCGGTCGTCCACGAGTGGTCAACGTTAGCGCTCCATCTTGATTGGCCCGACTTGTCCCGACCATAGGTCAGATACGCCGACATCGTGTCTATGCCGGTGCCCGGCCGCTCACCGATGAGATGCACGACCAATTCGACATCGAGGAGAAAGCCGACATGATAACCGGCTCGCACGCGGCCGTTCTCGATGACTACGTCCGAGGCCGCAACTAAGTGACCCATTTGAGCGAACGCTCGCTTCAGAGCGGGGAGAACCAGCCGAAGGTTCTCATTCAAAGCATTCGCGTTGAGACCATCAGAGATTACTACCTGCACACGTGGCCGGATTGCGCCGTAAAGCGCTCGAACGCGAGACGCATCCTGCGCGCAAATCGATTCTCCGGCTGGCGGATGAGCCAGATAGTCCTCGCGATCGGTAGCGTTTGTCCGCACGCGGAGAAATCGAGGACTGACATCTTTGATCACTGAATCATTGAGCTTTGCATAAAGCGCCTGCCGCGCTTGAGCGTAGATCGCCTCGATTCTGGCCGTGACTCTGGCGCGCGAATCAGTATTCGCATTGCAATCCAAGCCAAGATCAAATCCCTGTTCAGTGAGCATAGACACTTTCCTTTTCGCTTCGGCGCGCAACACTTCAAAGGTTCGCGTATCGCCCCCAGCCTTCTGATAAGCCGCGTATAACGAGTCTGTCCCTCTTCCATCAGCCTCGCCGGATTCGGTCATCACGCCGAGCTGAACCAGCCGTTTCTTCATGGCTGATGAGACTTGCTTGCGAGTATGCCGGCGAATGCCCGGATGTTGTCTGAATGAAGTGGTGAGGTATCCAAGCATCGGGTCGGCATTTCCTGCCACGGCCATCACATATGCGGGTGCGGCTGAATCAACAATCTGCGCGGTGAGTTGATGCAGCTCACTCGGATCGATCCCCATATGAAACGTCGCACAGACGTCGAGCCCCATCGTGATCCCGTGTAGCTTGGCCATCATTGAGTCTTCGAGACAGGTGCGAAGAAGCTGGCCGCCAGTGCGAAAGACTTCTGGCCCGATGAAGCCGGCGACGTCATTGACGATCGTCCAGGAGCCGGTCTGCCGGCTGAGATATCTCGCGAGACCATATGCGCGAGCTTCGAGCGTCACCATGTCCACGCCTTCCGCAGCCAGGTTGGTGACGGCTGACCCCTGTCCTGTTTCGAAATAGAGACCCTCGAATCCGCGCGCCAGGTCGAGCAGACCGTCGACATCTAGCCCAACCATCCCATCGAGCGCTCTGGAGGTGCCCGCCAGACTTTGAAAGCCCACATCGACGCGAGTGCGAGCTCGCGCGCTGGTCTGCTTGACGATGTCTGAGAGTACGGAGTAACGCGTCGGCAATTCGAGCCGTTCGACAGTACTGCACAGCAGTTCTTCAAGCCGAATGATCGTGTCTACGTCATCGCTTGCGGGATTCAGGCCGATTATTACATCGCCGCATCCGTAGGCCAGGCCTTCCAGAATCGAGAACAGGATCTCGTCGGTATCGTCGCCGGGACTGTTTGGCTGGATTCGCGATCCGAAATGCAGCTGGGACCCTACGGCGATTCCATCCCCGGGAAGCGGGTTGAACAGGGCTCGTGAGACCTCGCCGAGTTCGGTATTGGTCATTACCTTCGCCACTGCCGCGATTGTCTCACTGGACAGACTGTCGCGATATTGGCGCGCCCACGCTGCAACATCGGGACCGAGCAGAATTCGTTTGAGATCCGCCACCGTCAGGCGATCCAGATCGGCTTTATGGTCCGAATCAATGGCGCGATGGATCGATTCTGTAATTTGATCCTCAATGAATACAGCGTTGGTTATGTCTCCGATGCGAAGTGAAGCGAGTTCCTTGCGTGCTTCTGCGCGCAGTTGGTCGTCTCGGGTTCCACCTACGGGCAGGTCGCCTTCTTTGAATTCATTTGCGAGTGCGAATAGCCTTGTGAGCTCGTTGCGGTTCATCTCGATCCAATGATCGCTCCTGTCATTCGCGATGCTTCTCTACTAGGGAAGCCGCTACGGACGTGGCTGACCAGGCTGGTCCCGTGAATCTATGCCGCTCCCTCAACACATACCAGATACCTAACAAAGCGGTCACGGCCGCGATTGTCTTCCCCGCGCGTCCATTGTCGGGAACACTGAGAATCACGCTAATAAAGGCGACCCAGAGAATTGCGATTACGTTGACCATCGAGCTGTATCGGCCTAAGTTCCAGGGCCCACGCTTATCCTCACGCTTTGTGAGTCTGGCTCGCAACGCCAGAAACACCGGGATGGTATAAGAGAAGTAAAGCCCGATCACGCTAATCGAGGTCACCACTGAATACGCCCCGCTATAGACCGCGGCGACGAATGCAACCGCGACGCATAACCAGATCGCAGGCGCGGGCGTCAGGTGTTTCTTGCTGACTCGTTTCCACAATTTCGAAACAGGCAGCCCGTTGTCACGCGAGAAAGCATAAACCACCCGCGAACACCACGTGACCGCTGACAGACCGCAGAACCACATCGCCATCACAACGAGTGCGGAAAACAGTGCGCCCGCTCGGGAGCCGAGCGCGGTCTCCAGAATCGTGATCACGGCCGGAACATCATTGCCGCTTGCATCCTTTGAATTGAGAACCGTCGGGATATCGTGGATCGCCAGAGTCAGCGCGATCAACAGGAGATAACCGGCGATACTCGATACGACTACCGCCATGATCATTCCCCACGGGACACGACGCCGCGGATCGACGGTTTCTTCGGACACGCTGGCCGATGCATCGTAGCCGGTGAAGGTCCATTGCGCTTGCAACAGGCCGATGATGAACGCCCACCAGTACGGTGATCCTTGTGGATTGTTGGTCACCGCGGTGAAGAAGAAACTTGCCGGTTGTTTGGGTGCGAAGAAAAACAGCGCCGCAACAATGGCAATCACGCCGATGATGTGAACCGTTACGCTGAAGTCGTTCAGCAGCGCGACGAGCCGAATGCCGAAGTGGTTGATCAGCGCGTGCGAAGTGAGGATGGCGGCGTAGACCAACAGCAGATTCCTTGTCGTCGCATCAAACCCGAGAAGCGGTGTAAGGAACTGGGCACAGCCGTAATCGATTCCCGCGAGCACGGTGATGTTGCCCACTATGTTGAACCACGCGGTAAACCAGCCCCATCCTTTTCCGCCGAGCCTCGAGGACCAGTGATACATCGCTCCGGCGGTGGGCAGCGTCGACGCCAGTTCGGCCATGCTCATCGCGACCGTCAGAGTAAAGAGCGTAACCAGCGGCCAGCCGAACGCCATCTCGGCAGGCCCGCCCATCGTGAGACCGTGCCCGTATAGAGTGACCGCACCGGTGAGGATTGAGATGATTGAAAACGAGATCGCAAAGTTAGAGAAGCCTCCCATTGTGCGAAAGAGCTCCTGCGCATAGCCGAGCTTGCCGAGCTCTTGCGAGTCCTGAAGAGCGCTGTGAGGTTGGCGATCAGAGGGTTTAGTCATCGCTGGATTTCGAGCGCCGGTATTCTAGCATTCAACCGCATGTAAGGGCGGCCTCTGTGGCCGCCCCTCTTTACATACTGCGCAGTTTGGACCGAGGAGGGGCGGCAACAGAGGGCCGCCCTTACAGGTCTTGATCCGAGGGGCCCGCTTGACGACCGCGAAGGGCGCGCCTTATCATATCGAACACTTGTTCGAATCTCATTTGAGTGAATTGCATGCCTTTTGAGCCGCAGTCGAAATACGATCAAAAACTTGTTCACGTGCTGAAGACTTCGGCGAGGGTTTTCGCGGATAAGGGCTACCATTCGACCAGTATGCGCGACATTTCCCGCGCTGCAAAGATGAGCCTCTCGGGGCTATACTACTATTTCAAAAGCAAAGAAGAGCTGCTCTTTCTCATACAGGACTATTGCTTCAGCACCGTGATCGATGATTGCCGTGGATTGCTCGCCGGGGTCGACGATCCTGTCCGTCGCTTGAAATTGCTCATAGAGAATCACCTCAATTACTTCGTTCACAACATGAGTGAGATGAAAGTGTTATCGCACGAAGCGAACTCCATAACCGGAGATCTGTTCAGGAAGGTCAACACGAGGAAACGGCAATACGTCGACCTGGTCATCAGTTTGCTCGATGAACTCGCTCGCAAGTACCGGATCAAAGGCGTCGACACCCGGGTTGCGACCTTCCTGCTTTTTGGCATGATGAATTGGAGCTACAACTGGTACGACCCGCGCAAGGACGTCGACGTAGCTGGACTCTCGAATCATGTCACCCGGGTTTTCCTCACCGGGTTTTTCGGGGATAAATCGCACGAAGCCGGAAGCCTGCAAGCCGGGCGCGAATCACATCTCGCGCGCGATGTTTCGATCTGGCAGCAATGAGAATTGTCATTTGTCATTGGTCATTTGTCATTGGACTCGGGAGGGAGCTAAACGATGACTAGAGAAGCGATGGAGAACAAGCTGGTCAACTACAGCACCCAGGATGGCATCGCGACCATCGAGCTGCACGACCCGCCCGCGAATACCTATACCTACGAGATGATGCGAGACCTCGATGACGCGATCCTTGAGGCGCGGCTCGATGAAGACGTGCACGTCATCGTCATTCGCGGCGCTGGAGACAAATTCTTTTGCGCGGGCGCAAACATCAAGATGCTGCTTTCAGCCACGCCGCAGTTTCGTTACTTCTTCAGCTTGCACGGCAACGAGACGTTGATGCGAATGGAGAACACTCAGAAGCTGATCATCGCCGCGATAAACGGTCACGCGGTTGGTGGCGGGCTCGAAGTCGCGCTGGCTTGCGATGTGCGAATTGCGAAGAAGGGCCCGGGGATGCTCGGCCTGCCTGAAATCAATCTCGGACTGTTACCGGGGATGGGTGGAACACAACGCCTTCCGCGACTCATAGGAAAGAGCCGGGGGTTGGAGATGTTGGCTACAGGACGAACGATATCCGTCGAAGAGGCTCACGCGATCGGGTTGGTGAACCACGTATTTGAGGAAGAGAACTTTTTCGAGAAGGTGCTCGAGTACGCGAAGCAGTTCGTGCCTCCGGCTAAGGCAAGCAAGGCGGTTGGCCTGATCAAGCGGTCGGTGCAAACAGGATTCGAGGTCCCGCAGACAGAAGCGTTGGCGCTCGAACGCGAGCTGTTACAGCAGCTCTTTGAAAGTGAGGACGCTCACGAAGGGCTTGAGGCCTACGCGAAGAAGCGGCAGGCGCAGTTTAAAGGGAGGTAGTCGGTGGTCGGTGGCCAGTGGTCGGTGGCCAGTGGTCGGTGGTAAGTAGCTACTGACCACTGACCACTGACCACTGATCACTGACCGCCGGCCACTGACCGCCGGCCACCGGCCACCGGCCACGGCCACTGACTACGGACTAATATCGGAGGAATATTATGGCAAAGATGTTTATTGGAGGAGAGTCGGTTGACGCGATAAGCGGCGCGACTTACGAAGTTCGCAATCCCGCTAACGGGGAGGTGGTTGATACCGCGCCCAAGGGAAATGAGGAAGACGCTCGCCGCGCAATCGACGCCGCTGAAGCTGCCTTCGACGAGTGGTCGCATACGTCTGCTGAAGAACGCGGCCAACTCCTGTCGAAAGCCGCGGAGCTTGTTGTGGCGGAGCGCAAGTCACTCGCCGAGCTTCTCTGTCGCGAGCAGGGCAAGCCTTTTCAGGAAGCCAGCGGTGAGCTCGAGCACTTCGATCACGGCCTGCACTTCTACGCCGCTCTTGCGTCGAAGGTGCGAGGCGCGCATGTGCCGCTACCGGCTAAGAACGCTTACGGCATGGTGATAAGAAAGCCGCTCGGCGTATGCGGCGCAATCGTGCCGTGGAACTTTCCTCTCACGCTGATGGGCACGAAAGTCGGACCGGCACTTGCGGCGGGGAACACCGTCGTGGTGAAGCCCGCCTCTACGACGCCGCTTTCGACCATCCGAATTATCGAACTCATGAACCAAGCGGGCATACCCAAAGGCGTGTTGAATGTCATTACGGGACCCGGCGGCGTTGTTGGCGAAGAACTGCTCGCGAATCCTAAGGTGAAGCGCATCGCGTTCACCGGAGAATCATCGACAGGCAAACACGTCGCCGAAGTTGCCTGCGGCAGTTTCAAACGAGTGACGCTGGAGCTGGGCGGCTCGGATCCGATGATAGTGTGCGAGGACGCCGATATCGCAAAGGCAGTAACGGGCGCGATGGTCGGCCGCTTTTGGAACGCCGGCCAGGCTTGTCTTGCGGTCAAGCGGCTGTATGTATTCGACAAGGTCTTCGACGAATTTGTCCAGGGGTTGGTGAGCAAAGTTGCACGCTATGACGTCGGCGACGGAATGACCAGAGCCGAGAAACCGAAGATCCGAATGGGCCCGCTTCACACTGCTGCGCAGCGCGATGAGGTCGAATCACAGGTCAACGATGCAGTCGATCGCGGCGCGAAGGTTTTGCTTGGCGGTGCGCGTCCCGAGGGCGCTCAATATGAAAAAGGGAACTACTACTTGCCGACGATTCTCGTCGATGTGCCGGACGATGCACGAGCGGTGCAGGAGGAGACATTCGGTCCGGCGTTGCCGATCTTCCGTGTGAACAGTATCGATGAAGCGATTGAGCGCGCGAACAATTCGATGTACGGGCTTGGGTCTTCGATATGGACGAAGAATCTCGACAACATTGAAACCGCGATCGATCTGATTCAAGCAGGAAACGTGTGGGTGAACTCGCTGCACTACGGTTACGATGAACTGCCGTTTGGCGGCGTGAAGGCAAGCGGCTTCGGTCGCGAGCACGGGCCGGAGGCGTTGGATTATTATCTGGAGCCGAAGGGCGTGGTAATCACACGATAATGCTGGGTGAGGTAGCGCTCAGCGAAACGAGCCAAGCTTCAACTGGGTAAAAGCGAGGTTAGACATATGAGTACGATGACGCGGTGGACTTCCACGGATCTCGAAAGGTTGCCGGACGACGGCACGCGATACGAGATCATCGACGGAGAATTGTTTATGTCGACACAGCCCCACTTCTATCACCAGTTTGTTTGCAGCAAGTTCGCTTCACAACTCGATAGGTGGAATGAAGAGGCGGGGCTTGGCGAGGTCGCACTCGCGCCAGGCCTCATCTTTGCGGAGGATGACGATGTTGCGCCCGATGTTGTGTGGATCAGCAATGATCGGCTAGCGACCGCTCTGGAGCCGGATGGCAAACTCCACAGTGCCCCGGAGCTTGTCATCGAAGTCCTTTCCCCGGGGAAGGCGAACGAGCGTCGCGACCGCGAGGCGAAGTTGCAGCTCTATTCACGACGCGGTGTCATCGAGTACTGGATCGCCAGCTGGCAGTCTCGTAGCATCGATGTCTATCGAAGAGACGGGGCTCAGCTGAGGCTAATTGGAATTCTCGGTGAAGCTGATACGCTGCAGTCACCGGTACTACCGGGATTCTCCTGTCCAGTGTCGGCGTTATTCGTGCGAATCCCGATCAGGTGAACAGCCGAGAGTAGTACAGACGGAGAACATAGATGGCGCAAATGCTAATTGGCGGCGAGTGGGTCGGCTCTCGCAGCGGTAATTCAATCGAAGTTCTTAATCCGGCTACCGGTGAACCGGTCGATACTGCTCCTCGCGCGACAGCGGACGATGCTCGCGAAGCGATCGACGCAGCCCACGCCGCATTCGCCGAATGGAGCGAATGGACACAAGCGAAGCGCGCCGGCGTGCTTCGTCGCGTTGTCGGATTGATTCACCTTCATGAAAAAGAGCTTGCGACTCTTCTTACAAAGGAACAGGGCAAGCCGCTTCGTGAGGCTATGCTCGAGATTAGGCGTTACGCGCATACGATCGAGTATTACGCGGGTCTCGGCAAGAACATTCGCGGCGGGTACATCCCGCAGATCGACGAGAACAAGTACGGCTTGATCATCAAACGTCCCCTCGGCGTGGTCGGAGCCATCGTGCCGTGGAACTTTCCGGTGTCGCTTATGGGCAACAAGATCGGCCCCGCGCTTCTCGCCGGAAATACAATGGTGATTAAGCCGGCCGAGACGACTCCGCTGACTGATTTGAAGGTTGTCGGGCTGTTTAACGAAGCCGGCCTGCCAAAAGGCGCACTCAATGTAGTGACCGGGCAGGGGTCCGTGGTCGGTGAAGAGATTGTCACGAATCCCAAAGTTCGCAAGATCGGGTTCACCGGTTCAACCGAGGTGGGCCGGCGTGTAATGGCGTCGGCTGCGCAGGGGATCAAGCGAGTCACTCTAGAGCTTGGCGGCTCGGATCCGATGATTGTTTGCGACGACGCGGATCTGGACGACGCGGTTAAGGCCGCCGCAACCGGGCGCTTCTTCAACTGCGGCCAGGCGTGTCTGGCGATCAAGCGACTCTACTTGTTCGATTCAATCGCGGATGAGTTCACCGAGAAGCTCGTCGGGCGCGCTAAAAAGTTGCGAGTCGGTAACGGCATGTCCGAAGGCACGATGATCGGCCCTCTCCACTCGGCGACGCAACGAGACGAAGTCGAAGCGCAGGTGCAGGACGCAATTGATCGAGGAGCGCGACTGCTTGCGGGGGGCGAACGCTTGCGAGGCGGAGACTACGATCATGGGTATTACTTCGCGCCGACCCTGCTGGCGGACGTTCCCGAAGACGCGCGAGTAGCAACCGAAGAGGTATTCGGTCCGGCACTCCCAATCTTCCGGGTAGAGACTCTGGATGAAGCGATTGAAAAAGCCAACAACTCGATCTTTGGCTTGGGCTCATCGATCTGGACAAACGATTTGAATCGAGCGACACGCGCGGCGGAACGCATCGACGCGGGCTATACATGGATCAACTCCGCGCAGGTCATCTACGACGAGCTTCCGTTTGGCGGCCTCAAGCAGAGCGGCCTCGGCAAAGAGCACGGCACGGAAGCGCTCGATTATTACTCGGAAACAAAGTCAGTCGTAGTTGCTACCAAGTGACCTTTGCGTCGTCTTGCGCGAACGTATCATGACCTACAAAGCCATCACTTTCGAACTGACCAATCGCATCGCGACGATCACGTTCAACCGTCCAGATCGTCTCAACGCCATCAACGAAGAAATGCGTGATGACTTCACGCAACTCTTCTCTGAGCTTCAAACCAACAAAGAAATCGCCGTAGTCATCTTCACCGGAGCGGGTCGCGCCTTCTCGGCGGGTGGTGATATCGGTTACTTCGAGCGAGAGTGGAGCACCACGGAGTTCCGCGCGGAGAACCATCGCCTTACACAGTTCTTCGACGAGCTCGAGCTGATCGAGAAGCCGGTGCTCGCGGCGATCAACGGGCCCTGCACCGGCGCCGGCTTGCAGATAACTCTCTCGTGCGACATTCGCATAGCATCGGACCAGGCTCAATTCGGCTTTAGAGAAAACAACATCGGGTTGATCCCCGGGGCCGGCGGCTGCTCGCGGCTGGTCAAACTGATCGGTTACGGTAAAGCGAAAGAACTGATCTTCACCGGAGAGATGATCTCGGCTTCTGAAGCGGAGCGAATCGGGTTGGTCAATCGAGTAGTCCCTCACGACGAGCTGATGAGCCGAACCCGCGCGCTTGCCGAGCATCTGTTGACCAGGGCGCCCGAGGCGCTCGGCCTCGCAAAGCGAATCTTATGGCACTCAGTCACGAGCGACTTTCAAACCGGGCGCATGCTCGAGGCTCTCGCACAGAGTGTTCTGGTCAAAAGCGAAGATCATCGCGAAGGCATTCGCGCGTTTCGTGAAAAGAGAAAGCCCGAGTTCAAAGGCGAATAGCAGCGATGCAGTAGGGGTGGCTCTCTTTGGCCACCCCTCTTCGGCGAAAGCTGCCGCGGAAAGAGCGCTATCGCTGGACGAGACGTTGGCGGAGGCTCACGCTGCGCTCGGGCACGTGCAAATACACAAGCTTGATCCGGCGGCTGAACGTGAGTTCCAGCGTGCGTTGGAACTGAATCCAAACTCGGTGTCTGCAATGTTCTGGTATGGCGAGTACTTCATGGGCAGGGATTACACGAAGGGGATTGCTGTTCTGAGACGAGTGCAGGAGCTGGACCCTCTCTCACCGATCACCGGAAGCTTCGTCGTAGCTTTACTGGTCTATGCACGGCAGCCGGAGCAGGCGCTGGCGGAGGCCCGAAAGACCCTCGAGCTGGATCAAACCAATCCGTTCTCGCGAGGGATGCTGGCGAATATGATCTGAACGGAAAGTACAACGAAGCCATCGCTGAAATCGAAAAGCTGAAAGAGTCGGAAATCACCCCGCAGCAAATGGAACGTTAGGGAGGGCTTATGCGGCGGCTGGGCGCCGCGATGACGCGCGCAGAGTGCTTGTAGAGATGAATCAACTTTCCAGGCGGCAATATGTATCACCCTATGACATCGCGGTGATTCAGGCTGCTTTGGGCGAGAAGGACCAGGCCTTTGCTTTGCTTGAAAGAGCGCATAACGACGAGAGCGAATGGTTGGGCTGGCTGGGAGATGACTATCGCATGGACTCATTGCGTTCGGACCCTCGATTCGCAGACTTGATGCGCCGGGTTGGACTGAAACAACAATAGCGCAAAAGAAGAAAATCACACTGGAGAGAATATGGGATTAGAAAATGTCTTGATAGAGAAACGCGGTCGTATAGCGATCGTAACCATTAACCGGCCCGACAAGCTCAACGCGTTGAACATCGCGACCCGCAACGACATCCTCGAGGCGTTCGAGCAACTCGCGAAGGAAGACGAAGTTCGAGTAGTGATCATCACCGGCGCCGGAGAGAAAGCGTTTATCGCGGGCGCGGACATAAACGAGTTCGCCGGCAAGACCGCGATCGAGCAGCGCGGCGTAATGAAAGGCCGCCGTGCTTTCGATTCGGTCGAAGACTTTCCCAAACCGGTGATAGCGATGATCAACGGTTTCGCGTTGGGGGGCGGATGCGAGCTTGCGATGTCGTGCGACATTCGAATCGCGTCGAGCAAGGCAAGGCTCGGCCAACCTGAAATCAAGCTGGGAATCATTCCCGGAGGCGGCGGCACTCAACGGATGACTCGTCTGATCGGAGAAGGGAAGGCGATGGAGTTGATGCTCACCGGCGATATGATTTCTGCCGACGAAGCTCTTGCATTGGGCCTGGTCAATCACGTCTACGCCCCTGAAGAGCTTGAAGCGAAAACTCTGGAGCTCGCGAACAGAATCGCGGAGATGAGTCCCGTGGCACTGGCGATGGTGAAGGCTTCAGTAAAGAACGCGGCCCGAATGAACCTGCGAGAGGGACTGGACTCGGAAGTCGATCTGTTCGCGTTGTGCTTTTCAAGCGAAGACAAAGAAGAGGGGGTGAGAGCATTCATTGAAAAGCGCAAGGCTGAATTCGTCGGGAAATGAAAGTCTTCATTCGTAGTCGCGCGGCGGAGTCAAAAAGCGACATCTTCGATGACCCTGAATAGGACAAACCGGTTACCACAAGGTAGGTCCCAAGAACTCCGCCAACCTTGCGACAGAGTAAGCGGAAGGTCTTCGCCGCAGAGCGAGGTTGCGCCAGCAAGTGTCCTGCATCAGTGCCGCTGGTTCCAGGCCTCGAACGAGAAGCGCTGACTAATATATCTTCGACATCGAGACGAAAGCGCAGCGCGACGAAAGCTCCTTCGAATGGCGCCGGGCATCATTGGCGCTTCACTGAAGCGTGAACATGAAGCTTATCCTCAAAGAAGACCCAGTCGAATCCTGCCTCCACCGCGAGTCCGGCTAAATGGCCTAACTTCTCAGGATCCCGATCGGACAACGTAATATCAACTGCTCGACCTTCCAAATGCCGGCTCGTCGGAGCGTGTGTTGTGCTATCGTCCCAGGCCTCCGTTATCCGCAGCTTGAGACCGGGGAATGCAGCTTCGACCAAATCTGCGAGCACGTTCACTTTCTCGTTAAGCCGGCCCGTCATCATTCGATCATCATCCTTGTTCGCTTCCTCGCTTTTGAACACAATCTTCTCATTCCCGTTCCTTATCAGTTTCAGAAACTCCGCTGAGCCGCGCAGAATTGCTGCCTTGAACGGCCCAACCGCCTCTGCTTCGGACACGTTAGGAACCTTATCCTTTAGTTTGAGTGTGCGTGTTGGCATGAGCTTTCTCCTTTCGTACTATTTTTCCAGGTTGCGCCGAGCGCGGTCGAGATGGCTTATTCTATGAAGGGTGATTCTGATAACGAGTTATTCTATCGCCCGAATGAATGGAGCCTTTGTAAGCACGTTTCGAATGAACTGCAATTGCATGATTCCCTTCCCATCGAGAACTGTATGAATAGGCATTAGAAAGGAAAGTGCTATGGTTTACGGTTGGGTAGGGTCGTCGGAACTCCAGTCTTCGACGCCAGCATAGAATCTTGCGCGCGCCCAGACATCGTTCATGTAGTCGCCCCCGGTTGTGCCTTCATCGGAGTTTGGGGGCGCCAAACCGTGGCCACCATTATAGCGCGAGACAGCTCCTTGAAGCTGTTCAACTCCAGAAAGTTGCGGGAAGCGCTCTCTTACGGCCTCAAGCTTGTTTTGGAGGATACCAGTAGCCTGGTCGATATGAGGCTGTCCGAAACGTCCCCCTTCCGTCACCACCGGGAAAGGATTACCTATGTCAACTTGCATAAGGCCAAAGCCGTGACCTCGATCACCAAACCCTCTGCTATCGAGGGCTGCTCCGCCGCGGCTCTCCCGACTCGCGATGGCGGCGAGCAGCGCGGGAGGAAACGGAAACTTACGGGCTGCTTCCCGGAATTTTGCCTTGTGACGCATCACGCGCATCCGGTCGGTTCGAGCCATTTGCTCAGAGGCTCGTACGCCTCTGATGCCGCGTTGGGGCAGGCCGTCTTGCCTCGCGGTCCTATCTGAGGCGCCCAGAGGTTCAAAGTCATCCAGGATTGCATTGGGGTCGGCAGCATCTGCGTCTTCACGATTCTCTTCGACTAAGGGAGGAGGAGAGTTTCCGAGCGACGGATCGACCTGCGCGCCCGGCCTTAAGACATCTGCGCCCAGCGGGGCGGGGATCAATATTATCTGGCCGGCAATAATCCGATTGGGATTCGTGATCTGCGGGTTCGCGAGAAGCAATGCCCGTACAGTAACGCCGTGCTGATCTGCAATGCCGGACAATGTCTCTCCGGAGCTAATCCGATGTTGTATTTCCGATGGAGCGGGGCTACTCATTTGGTGAGCCTCCTTTCTTCGCCTCTTCGCCGTTGATTACAACGTACGCCGTGCAAGCCGGCGACTTTCACTTCTTCACTTTCAAATTGCCGGAGTTGTCGTCGTCGTTCGTCTCAAATACAACGCCGAACTTGAATGTCTTAACGAAATTATAGACTGGAGGAAGAAAGCCTCGCTCAAAGGTGAGTTTGAAGCCCACTCTTCCTGCTCCGATTTTCACACCGGTGCCGACCTTGACGTCTGCTTGTAGCCAGTACTTGCTACCCTTATCGGTCATTATGGCCTTCTGTGTCATCTCGTCCAAAGTGGTTTCAGATCTAAACAGATAACGCTCGAGTGCCTTTGCGGTAATCTGTATTCTACTAATCGGTTCATTGGGATCGCCGGCATTGAAGATCAGATTGAACTCCCCGCCGGACTTTAACCTGGCCAATGAGTGCTTCTCTTGCATAGGATCATCATTGTTCGTTAGATTGCCTCCCACCTCGAAGCCAACAGGTACAAATCGAAAGTTCCAAAATCCGGTTTGACCCGCCAACGCGCGCGACACGGTCGCTACTTGCAACTGAGTGTCCCAAAGCAAATTGCTAACATTGCTGATGCCGCGGTCGCTGACATCACCCTCGAACCTCAGCGCGTTATCGAAGATGAAGGCGCGCACGAAGTTATTCTGTAGCTTGCTAATCCCGTTGACGACCTCCCTCGACTCCAATTCAGAGTTCCTGCCGTTATTAATCGCGTCACTGATGGTCCGCAGAGTCTGACTGTCAGCTCTGAGAAAGGTCTTTCTCAATGTGAACCCAAAATCAAAGTGACGCGGATCAGATTTGGTTTCGCTTGCTTTGTTCAGGTGAAATCCAATTTGCAAGTGATCGAACAATGCGGCCTGCCCCAGGGTCGATGCATAGATGTCTTTGTTGAAGTTGATGTCGCCGCTGCCTTGGGAATTCCCGCCGGAAGGCACTACTATGTTGAGCCCGATAAAGGCGTCCTTTTCTTCATCGGTCTTTGCATGGGCGACTGCATCCTTCAGGGCTTGGCGCGTTTCTTCCACCCGGTCTGCTATGTTGGCGCGATTATAAATCTTTCCGGTTCCGACAACGTTCTTACGCTCTACGTTCCCTGCAAAATGTAAGACGCCGAAAGTAACTTCAACTCTATCGTCGCCCGGATCCGGCACAGATTTCTGGTGGTTCGGATCGCTATCGGGAGGCTCGATTAAGCCGATCTGCAGCCTTTTATTGTTCCAGGCAGGAATGGTGGTGGTGTTAGCCGCTGTGGGATGGTTTCTTTGGTTGTTGATGACTGCTTGGGGAACTACCTTCCCGCTCGGCAGAAACTTGATTGTGATGTTTGACGCTCGCAAATCACTTTTGTCGAGATCAGGATCTTGAGGCGCCGCCGTGCCGGCGGCGCGCGCATCGGCAACTGCCTGGGCCTCCGCTCCGACCGCGAAGGACGAATCTTCAGGAGCACCCAGATCGACGATAAGCCGATACTTGCTCCCCGGCAGGTCAATGAAACGAACTAGAGCTATGCCGTTCGGACCAGTCTTCGTAGCTTCCTGTCCTTTCACTTTGGCATTTTGAGCCAGTACGGAGCTAGCAGACGCGAGCATAAACAGAGTCAGACCTACCGTTAACATCGCACGCAAGGAACGGAGCTTCATTTTCTATCTCCTTATTGGGTGGAACCTACGTTCGGGTATTGAGTCAATCAAAGCCGCTTTCATTCGAAGCCTGGAACGCGAAATCGTTTGAGCGAGGAGGCTCGATTCCTCGACTATTCATCAGGCAGTGCATCTAGCAAAGCCTCAATGTGGTCGACAACGAGCCCGATAACAATCCCCGGAGCGAGAGCCATCTTCTCCAGGTCACCGAGCAAAGCAGTCGGAAGTATTGTGATCAGCGTATGTCGAAACGCCTCCATTTGCGCGTCGCTTATGATGCCGACCGCATTGAACGTCATTTCGAACAGGTTATTCGGCGATACTACGAATGGATTCACTGTGATGATTTTGACAAACGTAGTTGACGCCGCACACGCTATCGCGACCGATTTGGCCGCCTTTTCAGTTGGTGAATCTGCCATCTTCGTATTCCTCCTATCAGGTTTCGTCCAACAGTTCTCTCAATTCTTCCAGCGGAGATACTTCGTTCCTGGCTGTCCAGGAACCAAAGATTCCAACGAACTTCAACGATGCTAATTCGGGACGCTGCGACTAATTGATTTCTGCCGCGAGCAACTTAAGCTGGCCGCTTGCCTGCCTTCGCCTCAGCGATGGATATCCCCGTAACCTCGATGTGGGTCGGGTCAAATCCAATCTTTATCGAAGAATCAAAATTCAAGTCCGCGATGGCCTTGCGCAGCCGTGGACGAAGCGACTCATCCAGACCAAAGAAGATTCCCGACTGCAAGCCGTCTTTCTGGGCGGTCGCCGCGAGCCTGATCTCGTATTCGCGTTTAGGGGCCAGGGGATTGTCGTCGTCGAGAAGGTCAACCGCCAACGCTTCAGGCTTTCCGTTTGCTCCCGTGACGTTATGGAAGCCAAACTTCACGGTGCTTTTGCCACTATTGAATGCCTTCAACTGGTCCTCAATTGTGCGGTGAGCATCTTGTATACGCGGGCGAAATCCCTGGCCCTCCATATCCGCGATTACTGCTTTGACTTCCTCGGCGAATGTCGGAAAACACTCGGCTAGTCTCTGCTGATTTCGTTGCTTCCTCGCTGCTTCGTTCATCGGTGAACATCCTTTCGCGTTCGTGCTTGAGTCACAGACCTCAAGCACGATGCTGTCTCAGAAGTACGTGCCATGAACGACGGTCATCACGCGGACCGATCGCCGGACTCTCGCGAACTACGCGCCTTCTGCGCCGAGCCGCTTCACAGCTAACTTCGGCGAACCGTCTTCGTCGTCCACTTACATATGGTGGAACGTTAAAGACATTACATGTTGGTAGTGCTGGTTTCGATGTGGGCCAACGACACCTGTGCGGAGGCGATCAATCCTCCACTCAGAAATAGTCGGGCCGGGCAATCAAGCAATTCAGGCAGGGTTAGCGCTGGAATTCGGGGTGAAAGCAACGAGCCCAGGAGGTTAACAGAACTTTGACCGGGTCTGTTGCTCCTGGGCTCGATGAATCATCTATCGGTCACGCGAGGCTGGCGCCTTGGGCTAGAGTCTATTGCGCTCCCCGGGCCTTGGAGATCAAATTCGTCTATGCCAATGTGACTAATTGCCGGCTGTGGACCAGACAATCATTGGGTCGGCCGCATGGGCTAGAAGCTTACGCCAAGCAGACCAACCACCCCTACGACCTGCCCGTTCTTCAGAGTCACATTCAACCTCCCGTCGGCGCGGGCTTTACCCAGCTTGATGTCTGCGGCAGAGATCGTCACAGAAAGTTGGCCTTGCGCGGTTTTTGCAAACGTCCACTGGAACTGCCCGTTGTTGGCGATGCTTAGGCTCCCGGAGAAAGCAAAGGTGGTATCAACCTTGTTGCCGGATCGGATTTGCGAAAACGAGAACCCGGCCTGAAGCTGACTCGCACCCAGCATTGCGGTGAAGTTGCCGGAGATAGTCAGGCTTGTGGCCCCAGCAGTCCCGTCCGCCTTCTTCAGAGCTAGCTGGAGCGCGCCCGAAAGGTTCGGTTTCGTAAAGACCGCACCGACGGTTATTGCAGTGGACTTCACCTGGTCGGCGCCGGTTCCGGAGACCTGGCGGTCAATCGTATAAGTGATTTCGAAATCTTTGGAGATCTTGAGCAAGCCGGCAATCTGAACCTTGAATACCTCGTTATTCTTGTCGTACTGATAGAGCAACTGGTTGTTCACCCTGTTGATGATCATGCTCTTAGGAAGCGTGAAGGTGGCGTCGACTTTCGTGCCGTCGACGTTCTCTTTAGTGTAGGTGAAGTCCATCACGAGCTGGCCCTGTGCCTGCGCGGCGGCGTTTTGGCGCCAGCTCCCGACGAAGCCAAGAATGGACTCCTGGGTGAGATCCTCCTTGTTTCGAAAGTGGTACATGAAGCGGCCTCGGGGATCATCGATGAATCCGTCGATTTCCGATTTGGTGCCGCTGATCGTGATACTCATGTTGTGGTTGGGTTCGAGGTTCCAGTCGCCGTGCAACTGGAACGTGAATGGGTTATTGACATCGGGCTTAACAAGCAGCACCGCGTTGAGTGTTCCGCATTGCGGGGTATTTCCTGCCTTGTAGAAATCAAAAATCTGGTTGGCCCCCGAGAAGAGGCAGAGATGGTTGTTGCTGATGTCGAACTTCCAGACAACATCGAAAGCCATTTGACTACCGTCGGTACGTTTGATGTTGATCTTGTTGTCCTTGCTGGTCGTCCAGGAACCGGCCGCAGCGCCGCCTTTGGTGACCACACCGAAAGGATCGCAATCGAAAGTATCCGCACCTTGCTTGAGTTGAAAAGTTGCCATTAGTTGCCTCCTTTGTTTGTTGGATCAGAACGGAAGATTGCTTGCCAGGCTAAAATAGAATCGGCCGTGAGCGCTACCGCCGACCCCCTGACCAAGGCCATAGGCCCAGTCGATTTTGATTACCACCGGGAAGCGGATAATGCGCGCGCCCAGACCCGGACCTGCACGCAATCCCGGTTCGGAAAAGCTGGTCTTATACGCCCCACCAACGTCGACGAAACCCGCGACTCTTACGCTTCGGCGAAGATAGCCTCCGATGCCTTCTCTGCTGCCCTTCAAACCAGGAACTGCCGTCCACAATTCGCTCTGCAAACTCCAGGCGCGCTGCCCCACCGCATCATCACGTTGAAACCCCCGTAAGCTTTCTTCACCGCCCAGCGACGGCTGCTCGAAGAGCGGAGTCTTGTCGGTGGCAAATCCGGCGTTCGTGGTGAAGTCCAGTTCATAGAGGCCCGCCAGCTTTTGATGCCAGTTGCCTCGCAGTGAAAAGACCTTGAAGACCGGTTCGGACGCGGCGGCGCCCAAGCCGAAATGTAAACGCGGTTCAAGCCTGACCGTGCGAGGATGCCGGCTCCCGTCGGTCTGATGAAAATAGAGCGCCCCTGCGTCGAGCGTGGTGAGATTGACTTTGTCTTTCGTTTCGTCTGGATTCGTTAGTTCGACTGTCTTACGTTGCCCCTCTGCAAAGAGTCGCAACTGCACGCCGCTCAAGTCGCGAAACAATTCCAGCTCCATCCTCGCTGAACCGCCCGAGCGCCGCTCGTCAATCTTCACGCCCCCAAACTGTCGATTGGTCTCGGTGTCGGACGAGCCGGTAAGCTGGAGCGATAAGCGCCGATGAAGTTTGCCAAAAAACAAATAGTCAACGAAGTAATTAAGCGATCCGAGAACACTGCCCTGTCCTCCGAGCTTAGCGGAAAAACTATCCTGCGGACTAAACAACTGCGAGCGCTGATAAAGGGCAAAGACGCGGACGCCCTGACCTGGACGATACTCGAATCCTCCGCCCACATAATTCTTACGTTGAGCAGGTTCCCATCCAGGAGCTTTGCCGTCTCGGTTTGCGTTGTCCTCGGTAGTGGCGGGCGTGGTGCTGCTTGGCAACTGAGAAATCGGCGTTAGGCCAGGTTGCTGATCT
>WNFR01000478.1_pt1 | contig 40649 bp, 35 predicted proteins | sample 5400221 | NCBI WGS metagenome assembly WNFR01 (sample SAMN13153357, study PRJNA577476) | soil metagenome | isolation source: 40 cm soil under Madrone tree | place: USA:California | collected 2016-06-14 | reverse complement strand
GCCGCCGCCGTTCTGTGCGATGACCGTACCGCTGGAGTTCGTGCCGTCGCCCCAATTGATGGTCGCCGTGAAGTCGCTCAGGGGAGCATTCGGGTTGGCATCGGTGAAGGTCGCAACCGTCGCTGTGAGGGCGGCGCCCTCGGTGCTGCTCAACGTCGTGCCAGTGGCCGTCAGCGCCGCATCCGCAACCGTCGTCGTACCGGTGGCCTGCGCCGTGCTGCCGCCAGCGTCATTGATCGTCACGACCGGCGCGTACGTGCCTTCTTCTGCGTAAAGATGCGAGCCGCTTACGGTGAAGTTGCCATTGCTGCCGGCAACGGCGGCGTTGGTGAAGCTCGTGGTCGTGCCATCGCCCCAGGCGATCGTCCCCGAGAAGTCGCTCGCCGTGGCGCCGGTATTGGCGTCGCTGAACGTCGCGCTCAGCGTCGCCGCAATGGCGCCCTCGACACCACCGGTCACGGTGGCAGCCCCCGCCGTCAGCGCCGCATCCGCAACCGTCGCGGTGTCGGTGGCATTCCCCGTGATCTTGTTAGTGTCGGTGACCGCGACGCTAATCGTGTTCGAGCCTTCCTCCGCGTAAGTATGCGCCCCGGTGACGGCAAAGCCGCCGCCGTTCTGTGCGATGACCGTACCGCTGGAGTTCGTGCCGTCGCCCCAATTGATAGTCGCCGTGAAATCGCTGGCCGTCGCATTCGCGATGGTCGGGTCCGTAAACGTCGCAACTGTTACCGTCCCGGTTGAAGCGCCTTCCGTACCGGTGAAAGTCGAGCCGGCCGTGACCGCCGGTCCGATTTTGACGTTGACGGTGCTCGTGGCCTGGGCCGAGCTCAATGTGCCGTCATTGACGGTCCATCCGATCGAGCGGTTGCCTGCCGTGGTGCTGGTGGTGCTGAACGTGATCGCGTCGAGCGCCGCCTGGTAGTTGGCGGTGCTCGCCGTGCCGCTCAGGGTCAGCACGCCGGTGACCGCGTCGTAGCTGCCGCTGATGCCGTTCTGGTTGGTGAAATTCAAGGTATCGCCGACCGTGAACCCGTTGCCGATCTTCACCGTCGCGGTGGCGAGCGTCGTAAAATTGAAATCAGTCACCGACAGGGCGGAATCGACCGATACCGGCCCGTTCCCCTGGATGAAGTCGACGGTATTATCGGCATTGTTGATCAGCGGCGTGGCGAACACGTCGACCGTCGTGGTGTGGCCAGTTATGCTCGTCAGATTATCGGCGTCGGTGACCGACCAGGTGATTGTGCGGGTCTTGTTTGCGCCGGCGTTGGTCGGCTCGCCGTTGAAGCTGTAGGTCACCTCGCGCAAGGCGGCCTGATAGTCGGCAGCGGTATCGGAACCCGACAGGGTGAGAACGTGGTTCGTGCTGTCGTAGCTCGCGGTGATATTGCCAAGAACCGTGCCGCCGTTGGCGATGCCATTGTCGGCCAGCGAATCGCCGGTCGAGAATGTGCCGGTGAGGGTCACGGTGGCGCTGGTGATGTTGACGACATTGGAGTCGCTGACCGTGATGGCGCTGTCGAGCGTCGAAGCCGTGTTCTGGCCCTGGAGGAACTGAACCGTATTGCCGGTGCCGCCGATGGTTGGGTCGGTCTCGGCATCGAGGGTGCCCGACCCGGTCCCGGTGGCGATACCATCGGTGACCGCGAACGCGATGCCGCGATGGAACCCCGACGTGGCCGTGGTGCTGAAAGTGACCTGTCGCAAGGCGGCCTGATAGTCGGCCACGCTGGCGACGCCGCTCAGGGTCAACGTCGAGCCGCTGAAGCTGCCGGTGATCGTGCTGCCGTCGGCGAAATGGTCGGGGTTGCCGCCGTTGAAACCGAGAACGTCACCGCTCTGCGCGTTGGTGATCGTCACCGTCGCGCTCTTCTCGTCTGGGCTGCTGCCCTCGGCGAGCGTGATGCCGCTGTCCACCGTGATTGGGGCGTGACCCGGGATGAAGACCGGCGTATTGCCGCTTGAGGTGATCAACGCCCCGGTGTCGATGGACAGCGCCACGTCGCGGACCGTGAGTGCCGTGCCGCCCGCATAGAAAACGCTTCCGTTCGTAACGGCCGTGCCGGCAGCGTTCAACGTAAAGCGATAGATCTCGCCGGAATCCAGCACCTTCCCTGTGGAATCGAATTGCGGCTGGCTCGTCACGTAGAGTTGCCGGGCGACCGGGTCGAACGCCAAATCCGGCGAAAAATTGGCCTCCAATTGCAGGCCATTTTTGGTCAGCCCGGTCAGATCGAGCTGGTGAATTGGTCCGCCGCTCAATGAAACGTAGTCGATCTTTCCTAAACCGTTCTTGAGGTCGTTGCTGGCGACAGTGAAGAAGAGCAGGCCGTCGGCGTCGTCGACGGCGACCGTATCGATTTGTCCGACGTAGCCTGCGCTTCCCAAGGTAGGCAGTGAGACCAGCGTTTGCGTTGTGGTCTGGTTACGCGCGGTCGAGCTGATGACGTCGATTTCGTTCTTCAGACCGAATAACACATGACCGCCCGGAGCGCCCTGAAAGATGTCATCGAAGGTCGAAAGCGCCGTTTCGACGACATAGAGCTTTCCGGTCGATTGATCGAGCGTCAGAGCGCCCGCACCGCCGGCCGCACCGTTGAAACTCGGATCGGACGCGGTGCTGATCAGGGTTGCGGCGTTGCTCGACTGCGTATGCGTCGTGGCGTTGTATTGCGGCGTACCAAGAACTCCGGTTTGCGAATTGTAGGAGACCGCATAGATCTCGTTGGTTGGCCGGTCATCCGCGTTGAACGGACCTCCGAAAATGCCGACATAGACGAGATGGTTGGCGGTATCGACGGCCAGGGACGCGAACGCATCCGAATTGCTCGGGTCGGCAATTTTCTGCGACGAAAGTTTGGCGCCCGTGCTGATATTGTTCGAAACCAGATTTCCAGCGGTGTCGATGAAGAAAAAGAGACCATCGACTGCATCGATGCCGGTAGACCGCGGGAGCGGGGTAGTGCTCCCTTGAAACCCAGCGAGGGTGGTTGGTGTCCCCAATGCGTTATTGCTGTTTAGAGAGACGATGTTGTTAGTGAACGAGTTCGTGCTCTGCTGCAGCTCATTGTCGAACAACACTCGCGCCGTGGCAAGGTTGGTCACGGCCACGGTGCTCGTAGCTTGAGTCGACGTCAACGTGCTGTCGGAAACCGTCCAGTCGATCGTGCGGGCCGCGGTGTTAGAGCTGGTGGTGGTGAACGTGATCGAGGCCAGTGCCGCCTGATATTCGGCGATGGTCGCAGTGCCGCTCAAGGCGAGCGTCCCGGTGCCTGAAGTGTAGATGCCGGTGATGCCGTTTTGGGTGGTGAAGTTCAGGGTATCGCCGCTGGCGAATCCAGCGCCGATTTTCACGGTCGCGCCGGCCAGGTTGCCGCCGCTGTCACTCACCGTGATGCCCTTATCCACCGCCACGCCGGGATTCCCGACATTATAGACCGCGGCCGCGCCCGCCGTTACGGTCGGCGCTTCCAGTACATTGTCGAAGGACTGCAGGGCGGCCAGATTGGCCGGCAAGGCATCGGGCGTCGGTCCGGTGGTGGCATCGAGCGTCCAGGTGCCACCGAGCGCAGTGGCCCCGATCAGGGTGGTCGACGCGGCAACATCGCGACCGGTCGCCAGCTTGAGCGCGTCGATGAAACCGTCGCCTGCCGCGGCAACGTCGCAGCCGTAGAGATCAAGCTGGCCTTTGGGGGCCAGCGCCTTGCCGATCGCCGCGAGGTCGGCGGCGTAGGTCGGAATCGCGCCCGTGGTCAGCGTGTCGGCGCCGATCTGCATCTCGCCCACGGCGCCGTGGGAAATAATGTCCACCGAGTTCAGGCCGTGCACGCCGTGCAGATCCTGTGCGATCTGTTGCAAGCCGTCCTTGGTGCCGTCGAACACGAACACGGTGGTGCCCGGGTTGATGGCGCTGACGATCGCCTGATAATTGGCGATCTGTGAATCGACGAAGACGACGTTGTTGCCCGGGCGCAAGCCGCTCGGTTCGACGCCTGGAGTGAAGGTCGTCGGCGCAGAAAAGGTCGGAGCAGCAGAGGAAGTCGCGCGGTCGGAGCCGCCCGCGGGCGGGCCGGCAAAGGAATGCTCCGGCGGCGGCGCGGCTTGATGCTCGACGGGGTCGTGATGATGGTCGTTGTGATGATGGTCGTGGTGATGAGCGGTGGCGGCGACCGAAGCCGCGGCAGCACCGTCATACATCACGCGCGGTTCGAGCAGAAAAATTCCACTGCGGCGTTTGGGAGACTTCTTGCGATTGGCGTATTGAACAACAGACCCGGTTGGACCGACGACCTTGCGCATATTGCCTCCCGAAAACCGCCAAGCTAGAAGAAAACCAAGGGCGCCGCGCCATTAGTTGGTCCCGGGACCGCACCGGCACCCTACATGCCTCGCGCGGCTCACGCTACCCGCTTCAAGCAATACTTAATTCTTGGCTAACGTAGCGGGCAATCCGCTGTCGCAAATGAAACATGGTTAATTTTCCTGATTCCAACGAACTTTACTATTGGTTGAGCGGATAATTTCTATTTCTTTTCCAGTTCCTCGCCCCAAAAAGCCCGTCCTGCGGCACCAGCGCCCGTCGATGGGCATTGTCATCGACACTCAGGATGCCGCCGTGCTGAAAATCCGGCAGGACCTTCACGTCGAGGATATCGTCCTGTCGCGAGTGCGCGATAATCCGACGAACAGCACGTTGCCGAAACGGTCGAATCCGCGCGTACGGCCCCCCTCCACAGCACACAAGACGCGGGCTCGCGTTCCAGCGCAGTGAGCCGCGCCACGAGCTCGGTAATTCTGGCGCCCATTTGCGTCATCGTGAAGATTGCGTGCGCTAAGGTATCCAACATCGGCTTGACGCAATTTTTCTTCGCCCAATAGCTGCGCAAGAAAGGAGGCCGACCACAACCTGCTGACCCAAGCCCGAGTTCGCAGTTTTGTTCTGAATGGTGGCAAAATGGCGCTCGCTAGGGGAATCGAACCCCTGTTTCAGCCTTGAGAAGGCCGCGTCCTAACCGCTAGACGATGGGAGCGGGAGCCTTTGTCGCGAATCGGTTCCGACTCGTGGGAACACGAACCAAATCCATGCCGCGACCTGAAGGGCGAGGTTGAGAGCAAAGGCCGTCTGATAGGCAATTTCGGGATAGTGCCCATCTTGAGGCGTCCAATGCGCAAGCACGACGCCGGTCGCGTACTGCACCATGAACGCCGCAGCGATGTGGCATAAATTCAGCGCCCCGTTGGTCCGCCCGGCTAGCTCTTTCGGAAAATATTCCGCCACAATCGCGTAGCTGAGCACGGTAGCCGAACCGACGGCCGCCACGACGGCCCACAGTAAATATGACGGTAGGGGCAAGCGCAGGATCAACGCGAGCTGAGTTGCAATAAACACAGCCGCAACAAGCCCCAGGAGTAACTCTGGTCCAACACCACGCGTGCGGAGCCGATCGGCCGCGACGCCAAGCAAGACCGCCCCCAAACTGAGCGCGACCGCCATGGCGAACAAATGCTGCACCACCTTTGTCCGATCGAGACCATCGACGTCGGTGAGCCACTGCGCCGCCCAGAGTCCCTGAAGAGCCCAAGCCGTTCCGATACAGGCCGACGAGAGCGGCGCGAGACGCCAGAAACGTGGATCGGTGTAAATCTTTCTCAAGCCGACCGAGACCGCTCCGTTTGCGATCGGCGCAGCCTCGGGCACGACGCAATAGATGATGGCCGCGCAGGCGGTAGTCAGCAGGGCGAGCAGACCAAACAGTTCACGCCAGCCGATCCAGACCAGCAACAGGTCAGCCGGCAATGTCGCGGTCACCGCACCTAGCGCACCAAGCATCACCATCAACCCATTGAGGAGCGGGACGCGATCTCCGGGAAACCAGAGCAAAAGAGCCTTCAATCCGGCAGTCAAGGCGGCGGCCACGCCGAGACCGATCAACGCCCGGCCTACCAGAAGCATCATAAAATTGTCCGACGCCGCGAACAGCGCCGAGCCGACCGCCGCGACAACCAATAATACACTCTGGATCCGCCGCGGACCATATCGATCCAGGAGAATGCCGATCGGTATCTGGGCAACGGCGAAGGTCAGGAAGTAGACCGAAGTGAGCAGGCCAAGATCGCCGGCGCCGAGGCCCAATTCTGTCGCCAGTGGGGCCGCTAGGACTGCATTGATTGTCCGAAAGAGATAGGCGAGGTAATAGCCGGCGACGAATGGCAAGAACACGCGCAGGATCAGAGACCGATTTTCGGCGATATTTTCTGCCAGTTGTCTCACTGCCGTCAGCCAGCTCCGCGCGCGTCGTCGCGGGGCGACCGCGGCCTCATCTCGATTGCGGTCAGTGGCGGATTCAGTGAAGGGGACGGCCGGTCCGACCTGGAAAGGCGCCGATGCTGCCGTCCTCCCGGACGGCAGCAGAATGCTGTGATACGTCGTCAAACGCCGTCGATGCGCGGTGGCCCGGTTCGTAATCCGTCGATGGCGTTCCAGAGCGGCCGCCCTGCCCCAAGTCACGCGTAGAAAGCACCGACCGTGTCGTCCCGAGCCGGTCGATCGTCTCCCGCATGAGAGGCAATCCCAGATCAACCCGGCGTCCCACTTGCGCCGCGAACTCATTAAAGCGTTCAGCCCCGAGCGCACATGAAGCACGCTGGGCCGCAGCTGGCATTGGTGGCGTAACGGCTAGATGGAATCGCGCGTGAAGAGCGACGGTCTCATTTACAATCCGGAGACCGCGATCGAGCTGATCGAGCTGGCTACTCAACCCAGCAAGCCGGCGCGCCACCGTAGCGGCATCGCCGATGTCCTCGTCAGAGCCAAGGAAACGATCGAGGGCGGCTTCGACGAGCGCCGATTTTGTGGCGCCCGGACGTTTGGCTGCGGCTGCCAACCGCGCGGCCACGCCTTCGGACAGATAAACGCCAACTCTGGGTTTCATGGTTGGGTCTCGCTTAAACGCCACTGAGGGGGTGCAAACGAACCACATCAGCATTGGGTCTTTCCTGATTGACCTGGACGAGTGAATGGTTTCGACATGCGCTTCGGTACAAGCCCAGGCTTGGATCAATTTCGGTTCTGGGAAATCCGCGAAGCCAGTTGCCGCGCTCGGCAGCGCTCAGGAAGCTTTCGACGTAAGCATTGAATGCTGTCGGCTCTTCCAGATTGATCGCGTGGCCGGTGTTGGGACAGATCCAGAGACCGGCGTTGGGAAGAGCGGATTTCAGCATCAGGTTGGTCTCAAGGCAGCGGACATCCTCGTCACCCACGGCGAGCAATATCGGCACTGCCATTCCCGACAATTGATCGCGCAAATCATGCAGTGATGGTCGCAAGGCCTGGCAGCGGGCCATCGTGTTCGACATACCCTGCGCCGAATGTTGACGCAGTCGGACTAAAAATTCCTGCCAACTCTTCTGGTCCTTGTATTTCAACTGGATGCGTGCCGCACCGCGCGCCATCCGCTCGGCTATCCCTGCCATTCCATGGTCGATGAAGACCCGCGCAAGAACGGACGTTTCCCTCAGCCAGGCGTCTCGCTGGGAGGGATGAGAGCCAGACCCCACGCCGGCTGCGACAATCGCGCTGGCTTTTTCGGGATGGCGCAACCCAAACTGCAGGGCGGCATACCCACCCATGCTCAACCCCACCACATGGGCGCGCTCGATTTTGAGGCCCAGCATCACCGCGGCGATGTCGTCCACCGCGAATTCCCAGCCATATAAAGCGGCATCTTCGGGGACATCGCTGGGCGGGTAGCCGCGGGCATTGTAGGCGATGCAGCGATAGCCGCGGGAAAAATAGCGAAGTTGTGTCTCCCATCCACGGATGTCAGATCCGAATTCATGAATGAAGATGATCGGATACCCGTACCCGCTTTCCTCAAAATAAAGCTTGGCTCCAGTGGTCTCGACAAAGGGCATCGCTTCTCTTCCCCAACTTACGTGTCCGGGTGCAGAGACAGAAAAACAGACCGTGTTGCAATCGATCCGCCCCACGCAGCGTGTCTTGGCGTAGCATGGCGTGGAATCACCGCTGCGCATTGGAGCAAGCGCGGCTGGCGGGGCTCGATCGTCCTTTGTCGACTTCGCGGGACGCGTCAGATTCCGAGCCCGCGCTTTCGGGCGAAGCTCCAATCGACTCCGCCGCTTGGCAGCATGTGGCCTAAGACTTGGCGACCGAGCTGCTGTTCCAAGGCTGGACGCCAGGGCACGAGCTGAAAACCGAGGCCATCATCGATCATCGCGAACCGGCCTGAACTTAAGGTAATCCTCTGGCGATAGATTCCCTGGGTAGGCTCACCCTCCGCCGATGGCCGGTAGACCAACCCCGTCTTGGCGGAAATCTTCTCAGCCGCGCTGTCGAGTTCTCGCCTTCGCAAAGTGTCGAGCAGATCGCGCGCAAAGATAACCCGCTGCCTCTGCCGGCGAGCCAGCCCTTCGCCGACAAGATGTTCCACACGCCGATCCATCGCGTCCCGTACCTCTGCGCTGAAGCCACCACCACCCGTCGCCGGTTCGCGTGCGAGGAGCTGCCGATCGAGCCAAGTTGCGCCTCGGGCCGTGACCTGCTGTTGCAACGGGAGATCCGACCGAACGGCGAGAGACAATCTCTTTCTGCCATTCGCGTCGTCATAGGCACGCGCCTCGACAATTGAGCCGGGCGCGGCATCACTCGTCAAGTCAAGGTCCGCGAACTGAAGATGGTGCGTCCTGCCGTCAATCGCTTCGACGATGACATAAGCTGAGCCCTTCAGCTCATCATGCAGCCCCCGCTCAACAAGACGCCCGAGCACGGGGCTACCGGGCTCATCGCCGTGCAAGGCAAAGCGGGAGACATCAGGATCGCGCCCACCTCCCGACATCGCCCGATGCATGGTTTTGATGATGTCTCCGCGAATGCTGAGATCGCGCAAGGTCTCTTCAAGCCCGGGCTTCAGTATCCAGCAGCCGGGTTCAATCTGCTGGGCGAGGCCGAGCCGCTCCAGTTTGTCCGCCCGACCGACGAGTAGTCGTCTCAACTCGGGATCTCTGTCTGGACCAGCTGGCCGCAGGTTGGCAATACCTGCAGCTTCGTCGGCGACGTTGCGCAGTGCCCGATCAAGGTTGGTCCAGCGCTCGGCCTCGACCTCTTTTTCGAGGGCGGACCGAATATCCCGCTCGCTGCGCGGTCCAAGTTCCAGGGTAACGCGCTCTTCAGCACGCGCTCGAAACCCCCGGCTGATGTAATCACGGCTGATGACGAGGTCCTGACCATTATCGGCGCGGCCTCGAATGAGGACATGGACATGAGGATTGTCGGTGTTCCAGTGATCGACCGCGATCCAGTCGAGTTTGGTACCGAGATCGCGCTCGGCATCCACCATAAGCTCACGGGCAAAGGCGCGGAGATCGGTCATCTCAGCCGCATCCTCCGGCGAGATGGTGAAACGGAAGTGGTGACGATCTTGCTCACATCGCTCCGTGAAAGTGCGCTCGTCGGCGGCGTCCGACCGAGCATCGAACATGCGGGCGTCTGTACCATCCCGCGTCACGCCATCGCGCCTGAGATAGGTGACATGCTTGGCGAGCGGTGCCGAGCGGAATTGATTTCCGCGATGCCGGACCACCCGCGCCTTGATCACCACCCGACGCGACGGCGAGCGAAGCGATAGGGCCAACGCGGCGGAACGGCCTCTGCCGAAACGGGAGGCCGAGCTTCTTTCCTCCCGGCCAAAGCCCCTCCCGGTGTGCCCGGCCTTTCTGGCCGCCCGCATCACCTGACCGACAAAACTCTTCGGTCTGGCCGCGCGGCGTCCTTTATCGCGGATGCGGCCAGGGCGAATACGCAGGTCGTCGTTGGGGTGCCTCATGACGGCAAAACAAGCGTCTCACGGGGAGCGATGGCGTCGCACGCTCTGATTTCGTTGGTGTTTACGTCAGAAGCGCTGGCAGGCGAGTTGATGCAACATCTCAAATCTCCAACCCAACCAACCACATGCGCACGACGGACGTCGGCGCTTTTATCTTGCCATCCGTGGCTCGTATCTCCCCGCTCCCACTGCATCCCATCAGAACATGCGATGACCAACGACAGACTGCGATGAAGCACGATCCGGATCATTTCGATCGGGCCTCGCTGTCGAGGTGCACGAACAGGTTGCCCGACTGCGGCACGAGCGCCGATAGATCGACAACGCCACGACCACTTGATCGACGGTCTGGCCGCGCGTCGGGCAATGGCCGACCGGCGGTTGAGTTGCTCCCAATGCGCACAACAAACAATGGTGAGCCAGCCAAAGTGGATGACTTCGCCACAGCGGTGATCTTTGCGCCCGTCTGTTTGCTCTCAATCGCCAGTGCAAGCCTGGAAACATACCCTTGGGTCTCATCCGGCAGCGGTCGACCCGTCGCGAGATGACGTTCGTAACGTCCTGGTCCTGCATTGTAGGCGGCGAGGAACCCCGGCACGCCGTAACGATCGTGGAGTTCGCGGATGTATGCTGTACCAGCCAGGATGTTGTCATGGGGATCATAAGGATCGGCGCCGAGACGGTGGCGAACCTGCAATTCGGTCCAAGTCTTCGGCATGATCTGCATCAGGCCCATCGCGCCTTTGGATGACCGTGCCCGCTGTTTTGCGCTGCTTTCGACGTGCATCACCCCGCGTATCCAATGTTCCGGCACACCGAAGCGCCTGGACGCTTCGGTAACGAACGCCGCGAAAGGACGGAGCGATAAATCGTTCGGCCGACGTGTAGCCGACGACCCCTGCTCGGCATGGGCTGCACCGTTCAACAGTAACGATGATGCCAAGATCGCCACGATGCAAAGCATCGTCCCGAGAGATCGCAAGGCTGCCATCGTGCTCGCGGCGGTCAAGGGTGAAGCGCTGGCGCGCCGGCCTAACGGCCGCCCCTGACCGCGGCTCCGCGCGACGGCGTTGCAAATCTTGGCCGGGACGGAGGAATGGTCCGTGTTTTGACCGAACAAAGGAATGACAGAAGGCTTGCAGTTTTGCGGCGAGATCATTCCTCCTCGCCGATCCAAAGAGGCTCTGCTTTTCCGATGATCGCACTCGTCGGCAGCGCGCCGAAATATCGCCCGTCGAGCGAGTCCGCCGATTGCCAGTTCATGAGGAAGACTTCGCCGTCGGCGATCACGCGACAACCCTGCCAGATGGGTAGCGGTCGACCCCGGCTATCGCGTTCACGCGCCTCGCCTACCCAGGCCTTGTCAACCGTGATGAAGAGATGGTCTCGGCAAACCGTCTGCCCAGGAAGCGCCAACACGCGCTTCAGCAGGGGAATGCCACGCGGTAGATAGCGGCGGCTTTCGAGGAATGTTGCGAGGGGTTCGGGCGGCATGACCGCGACAAGTTCGGTGACGAAAAGGTTGCCGGTCGGCCGCAGCCGGTAGAGCCCGATGGGCACGCTGGCGGAAGCGTTCCATATATAATGTGTCGATCTCGCTCCGACCGTAGACAACAGGGCGGCGGTAGCCCCTAGCGTCGTGAGAAGCGTCATCACACGGCTATTCATGGCGCAATCTTCCGCCGATGCAGCCACGCCTGATGGCGCGAGCGTGTGTACGGCCGCGGCGTTTCATTCACAGACAAACGGTTGTGGATGTGGTGCCAGTAGTCGGGCGCTGCGTCGACCGGGTCGATGCCGAGCGCTTCGACGGCGTCGATCAACTGAAGCACACGTTCGACCTTGGGCCAGCCGGACAACCGCAACAGGATGTCCCCGCCGGGTCGAACATAGGGCACCGTCGCGCAGCGCTGACCGGGCGCAACGGCCCTGATGATGTCGATGTGCGAGATGACGGTACCGAAGTCGTTCGAGGTCCAGCGCACGAACGCAAAGATGCTACCTGGCGCAAACGACACAATGCGCCGTCGCTTGTCGAGAATCTGTTCCTCGGCGGCACGTCCGAAGCGAATCCAGTTCTCGATGCGCTTCTCCAGCCACAGGAGCTCGACACTCGTGAGGTCGCTCATGCAATTCCTCCTTCGCTGGAGGATTGCTGTGCCGAGAAGCTTGAAAGGTGCGGCGCGAGATTCGCTTTACCGCCGGCGCTCGCGTCTAGGCGCGCGCCGATCGTGGCGTTCCGCGCAACTATTTGCTGGTTCTCCCCAGCGGTGTAAACGGCGCGGTCCGTTAGAAAGAATCCGAAGGATTCAGGGTTAGAGAAGTTACGGACGCGGCAAGTCGCTGAAGGCCAAAACGTTTTATGAGATTTTGGTCCCCGATAGCACGAGGATCGGGTCCCCGATGGCACGTGAGTTGCGGTCCCCGATAGCACGAGATGATTCACTGGCTTTCCCCAGATGCAGTTGCGAGGGCACGGCGGCGCAAAGCAGCTGCCGTTGGATCGACGGGAATGGGCGTGAAGTTGAGGCGCTCAGTACCGCGCAAGCCGCGCTCGATGACGAGGCGATAACCGGGCAACCTCTCGCGGCGGATGATTTCCCGCAGGTCGTAGGCAAAGTGCTTTAGCGGCGAGAGGCTGCCGGATTTGGCATGAAGATGGTTGAGGTCAAAGCTCCAGCCACCTTCCTGGCGGCCGCCGTGCTTGCGTACGAGCCGATAGAGCCAGCGCTCCATGCCGCCGGTCAGGTCGAAATACGCCCGGTCGATGGTGAGCACGAGCGCCTCATCCAGCACACCGGCGTAAAACCAATCCGGCAGAATCAGCTCCAACCCCAGCGGGCGGCCGTGCATGTCCGCTGTCTCTTTCCATTCGTTGATCCAGGAAAAACGGTGCCGCCGACGCTCCGTCGGTTGGCGGATCGACGTCATGATCGTTGTCGATTGCAACCGGTCGAGTGCAGCTTTGAGGCGGTCGTAATCGCGCGCGCTCGTGCCGCGGCCGACAAAGGTCAGGATCTCGTAAGGCGTTGCCGCCATCAGTCGCGATGTCTTCAGACCGGCGTCGCGGGCTTCAACGATCTGCGAAGCCGCCCAGATCAGGACGTCCGCATCCCAGATGGTTGCCATGCCGTGCTCTGGCACGGCTTCGACGCGAATGCTGACCTTGCCGGCACGGAAATCGATCGGAACGACGCGCTTGGACTTCGCAAGCGAGAAGAAGGGATAGGCCATCAAATCCTGCGCGTCGCGGGCTGCGAGATCGCCGGGAAGCGCACGAAACAGATCGAGCTGCTCACGTTCTGAGGTGTGTCTGCGCCGCATCGTCACTGCGCTCCCGTGGCGATCAGCGGCGCACATGGCCGGCATAGGGCCGCAGACCGGAGGCATGCCGCTTGGCGGGCAATACGATCCCGGTGCCGGGATCAGACGTCGAGGTCTTGGCGCCGCGGTCGGCCCAGGCTTTCAGGTCCTCCAGCGCGTAAACGACACGTCCACCGAGCTTTCGATAGGCGGGACCGGTGCCGTAGGTCCGGTGCTTTTCCAGTGTGCGACCGGAGAGGCTGAGGAATCGCGCTGCTTCGGGTGTGCGCAGATATCGCGGCGGCAAGCCGGCGTTGGGGTCGGGCATCTGAAGGGCTCCGTGATCTCGTGGAGCGCCAGCGAGGTTCGCGGCGCGTCAGGGGTCACGATGGCGGAGTGGATCAGCGAAGGGGGATGCCGATGATGAGGGTGCCGAATTTCGGCACCCTCACCCGACTCGTCACTCATCTGCCGCGACGCGCGTGGCGCAGCAACGCGCGATAGCCCCCGCGCATCAGGGCAAACCCGCTTTGCACAAGGCGGATGGTACGGTTGCGCAAGTCGTGGGTCTTCCAAGCCCGGTCGGGAATATGTGTGGCGCCAAACAGTCCCTCGGCGATCGCGCGATAGCTGTTGCCTTCGATGCGGCCATCGAGCGCGCGCAGCGTCAGCGACAATCGCTGTCGCCGCTGCGGGGACAGTTCATAAGATGCGGGACCGGCAGGGCGCCCATTGAGCGCCCGCCAGAGACGTCGCGCGGCGTGCGCGCGAATCTCGAAATCCTCATCGAACGGCAATTCGGCCGCGTAAGCCTGCTCCGCAACCGGCGACTCTCGCAGCCATAGCCGATGCTCAACGCCGTCAATGCGCAAGAGAACGTGCCAGCCGTCAGAGGCCTGCCGGACTTCGCCGGCTGACATCTCGGCCGGACCGAATACAGTGCCGCTGGACGTGACAGTGCTTCCAACAATCGGAATGATTGTCGGCAGAACTTCCGGTGCCCAGAATATGGCCTGATCCTGCGATGACCCCGCTGGGTCAGCCGCAAAAGCAGAGACCCCATCTCCTTCTAAACGCTGTGATCACGCTGGGATCAGATTTCGAATGCGCGAGCTCACGATGATCGCGGTGGTAGTTCGGATTGCGGCGAAGGCATTCCCAGGCAAAGCCGGTTGGCTCCAATTCCCGGGCGCGATCATAGGCAGCGGGTGATCGCCAGTCAGAATGAGACATCGCGTCGTTTCTCCTGTCACGTCAGCAGTCAGGATAGCGGCGCGATCAATTTAGCAATCAAAGGTTGAATGGAAGTCCCCAGTTCCGCATCACGTGATGCAGAAAAGCGGCCACGACATTTTGTATAAAATCCATATCTCGGAGAAGATGAATCACAACTGGTTTTTCTTATTGAGATGCGCCGTGGCGCAATAAATGCCGATAGCCATGCTCAGTCATCCATTTGGCGCGAGCCAAATGACTGTCGAACGCATGTCTCGCGCGATCCGGCTCCCGATCTGGATCAAGATGCAACACGATCCGCGCGACCTCGCGCCAGTCAGCACCCTCGGCGTCAGCGTCAAGCAACCGCAGGTAAGTCACCAAATGTTCCTGATCATATGCCGTCAGCGTCGGGGTAGATGGCGCTACGTCAGCAACATCGGGATCGAGCGGGGGTTTCTGCATTGGCGTCCTGGTGCTCGGCGGGTGACGTCATGGGGACAGCGTACGTCCGGTGAGAAAGGCTAAGTCATAGTTTAGCCCTAATCCAAATCTCGCAGGCTCCATCCACTACTAATGATGACTGCGGCCAGTCGTTCCGACAGCCATCGATTGGCCTCTGGCGTCGGCCGCGTATTATAACACGTAGCGCCAAAATACGCGATTGCTTCCTATCCTGCGGATGGATATTCGCAAGATTTTTGGAGCAAACGTGCGCCGATATCGGCTTGCGGCGGGCATCAGCCAGGAAGCTGTTGCGGAGCGCATGGGTGTTGATCGGGCCTTCGTCAGCGGGATCGAACGGGGACTGCAAAACGCGACGCTTCTTACAATCTGGCAAACATCTCAGGCGTTGGGCGTCCGGCCTGCCGACCTTCTGAATGAGAACCTGCCTAAGGTTCGGTCGTGATTCCCGCGAGCCGGGCCCGCCCGGCGAGCCACGGACGCGGCAGCGCGTCCGCCGCCGATCCGGAAAGCCGGATCGGCGGAAAAACGCAAAGCTTGTCGCCTCAGAAGGCAAGCCGCGCAACCGGATTTCCGATTGCCCGGCCCTCTACGTTTCAGGCGCGCTCCAATAGTCGCTTAGCCCTGCCCTCAAGCTCAAGACGCGCGTCCTGATGCGCCTTACCGCGGGCAAGCGCGGTGATCCCCTGCACGAAATCAAACAGACTTTCCGGGGGGGGGCGGCCTTCCTCGTCCAAGACTGTCTCGACGATTTTCGCCGTCTCTGATTTGGAGAACCCACGCTTCCGCAGGAAACTGTCGCGGTCCTCGTCGTTGCGGGCGACGATCCGCTCCCGCGCGGCCTTGATACCGGCGATGAACGGCGCGGGCGACGAATTGGCGAAATTCGTCAAAGCGGGTGCCGCCTCGTGAGCAAAACGCTGCGCGGCGAATTTGGAATGCCGGATGGTGATTTCCTCGAAATTCTCGACGCCCCAGAGGTTGCGGTTCATGCAGACGGCCCGGAGATAAAACGAGGCAATGCCGAGTGTCTTCGAACCGACTTCGCTGTTCCAGCAGTAAAACCCCCGGAAATACAAATCCGGTGATCCGTCTGCTAAACGTCCGGCCTCGATGGGATGGGTATCGTCCACCAGAAACAGGAACACATCGCGGTCGCTGGCGTAAAGCGTCGTGGTATCCTCAATGATGTCCACGAACGGGTTATAAGAGCTTGGGCGGCTGGAGCGGAGGGTCGGCCTCATCACGGCTTGCGGCATTCTTTACCGCCAGTCGCTCGGTGCGTTGCCTGACGCCTGGATTTACTATCGCAGCCCTAAGCCGCACTCCCCGGCGCTATTTGCCCAAAAGTACAAGGTACAATCACATCTTGAGCCGGCAATCACCTTCCTCGGCGTTTGGGATACTGTCGGCAGCCTTGGCATTCCGGGCAGTCTTTTCACGGCTGCGAATAAGGAGAAGTTTGCATTCCACGATACGCACCCGTCCCCACTTGTGAGCCGAGCCTGTCACGCTCTATCGATTGATGAGCATCGGCATGACTTTACGCCGACATTCTGGACGGGCGCTGCTCCAGAAGGCGCCGTCATTCAACAAGTCTGGTTTGCCGGTGCTCATTCCGACGTCGGCGGCGGTTACAAGACACGTAGCCTAGCCAACATTCCGCTGGTGTGGATGGCCCGGCAGGCCGAAGCGGCTGGCCTCGCGCTCGACTGGAAATGCCTGCCCGACCCTTCTACGCTGGATACGGCGGCGCCCTCTCACGACTCGTCGTCAGGCCTATTTGCGCTCGATCGCTATCATCCGACGGTACGCGAGGTCGGAATGAAGAAGTGCGATGTTAAGTTCAATGAAAGCCTCTACTCAGCCCTGGACGAAAATGGCAAGCCGGTTTCGACAATCAATGAAGGCATCCACCGGAGCGTATTATCTCGCCATGCTGCCCCCGCGCAACTTTGCTCCGACGACGACAAGGGCACCTGTAGTCTGGAACCGTATAAGCCGGAAAATCTGGCGCCGTTCTTTAATGCCAGTGTGTTCGCGGGGATGCCCGTAGTCGACTAGGGACGAAATGCAAGGCCTTCACGACCCGCAAAATCAAGGTATCGGGATTCAGTTTGGAAGTCTCGGGATTTTCGTAATATTTTCAAGACCCGTTCCGACATTTCGTAACTTTCTGGGCGATTAAGATCACTACGGAATTTCACTTTGTCGGAATGGCGATTGCCTATTCTATACACCCGACCAAGAGTCAATCTTAGATCGATCAAGGATCAATCGGGCGGCCTCGATTCCGAAATAAACCGCACTCAAGGCCAGTCGCTCCACATGGCATTCGAATCGACATCTTGAGGAGTAGAAGATGTCCAAGGACGACTACAGCGCCTTCCGCGCCCTCGATCCGTTCTTCTCCAACGTCATGGAAGGACTCTCGAAATACACGGATGGCGAACATTATTTCGATACGCTCGCCGACGACGTCCTATTCGAATTTCGTTACCGAATAGCGGGTTGGCCGAAGGCGGTACGAGGTCGGGCAAACCTCATGTCGCTCTATTCCGGGTACGGCAACAACATCTTCCTTGAGCGCGGCGATGCGCTGGCCGTGCATCCTTCCGCGGATGGTCACGTTGTGACCCTCGAATACGAGGTTCACGGCAAGATACTCAAGACCGGCGCGGCCTACGATAATAGGTTTGTCTCGATCGCTTTTATTGAGAACCGCATGATCGTGCGCTGGCGCGACTACATGGATTCTCTGGCGGCGTATGGCGGCGGAAGCGATTCCTCAGGCCAGCCCATCCTCAGCGGTGGGCCGGGGACTTCTCGTTCGGGATGCCGTCGATCGGGCATTCGTCAGTCCCCGCGGTCGGGCGGGTCATCGCCTCGACCATTTCGCGCGTGCCTTCCGGATCGGATATCCACTTGGTGTAGAAATCGTAGGGGCAGGCCGCGACGCCGCGCGCGCTTTCGCCGGAATTGATCATACCGGTATAGCCGCGATGGACCAGCTTGTAGAGGTGGTTCTGCGACTGGCCGTTGCGGCGGAAGTCGCGGATCAGGTTCTTCGACAAAGCTGCATATTGGATGCCGTATTCCTCCTCGCCGGTCTCGCCCAGGGTGCGGCCGTCGAAGCCGATGATGGCGGAGTGACCGAAGTAGGAATAGACGCCGTCAAAGCCTGCGGCATTGGCGACCGCAACATAGACATTGTTGGCCCAGGCCATCGCCTTGGAAATGAGGATCTGCTGTTCCTTGGCCGGATACATGTAGCCTTGGCAGCGCACGATCAACTCGGCCCCCTTCATGGCACAGTCACGCCAGATCTCCGGAAAGTTGCCGTCGTCGCAGATGATCAGGCTGACCTTCAGGCCTTTCGGACCCTCGGAAACATAGGTGCAGTTGCCGGGATACCAGCCTTCGATCGGCACCCACGGCATGATCTTGCGGTATTTCTGAACGATCTCGCCCTTGTCGTTCATCAGGATCAAGGTGTTGTACGGCGCCTTGTGCGGGTGCTCCTCGTGGCGCTCGCCGGTGAGCGAGAATACGCCCCAGACCTTGGCCTTGCGGCAGGCTTCGGCGAAGATGTCGGCCTCGGGACCCGGGATGGACGAGGCGGTCTCGTACATCTCTTTCGAGTCATACATGATGCCGTGGGTGGAGTATTCCGGGAAGATCACCAGATCCATCCCCGGCAGGCCGGTCTTCATGCCCACCACCATATCGGCGATTTTGCGGGCGTTATCGAGCACTTCGGCCTTGCTGTGCAGGCGCGGCATTTTGTAATTGACGACAGCCACGCCGACGGTGTCGTTGCTGCTGGAAATGTCACCGTGAAGCATGAGGATCGCCTCCTGTTTTGATTTGAGTTTGCCGTCGATCAAACGGCATCATTTGGGACCGTCAGGCATCAGTGACTGATCATCCACGGACGCGCGGTCGGGAAACTCTTGGCTCCGCTCCTGGTCTGCTTGATCAGGCGCGAAGGCTTGGTCGAGCAACAGCCGCAGCCCCGACCGTGCGAGGCCTTGTACTCGCCGACGGTTTTGGGCGCGTTGGCTGAGCGTTCGTTGGTGGCGTGGGCCTTCCGCTCGTCCGATGGCATGCAGAAGAAATTCGGCGCGGTCAAAATGACGCGCGGCGATTCACCCGCGCATTGCGGGCATTCTTGGGGCGCGTCGCACTCCGACATCGGCCGCATGTCGGTGAACGGGCCGCAATCATTGCAGAGATACTCGTAGACCGGCATTTCGTTTCCTCGCGCGATTTATCCGAGCTTCGCAAATGGCGGAATGCGGGACGGCAAATACGTGAATCGTCCCGCATCCCGCCGCGCAGGGATCACTTGTCCTGTGACAGCGGCATCTGGATGTCGCCCTTGATGTGCTTGATCGGGCCGGCCGACGACGGCATGATGTCGAAATCGAAAATTTCGGTCGGCAGCCACAGGGTCGCGCAGGCATTGGGCACGTCAACCACGCCGGAGATGTGGCCCTGGCACGGCGCCGTCCCCAGAATCGAATAGGCCTGCGCGCCGGAATAGCCGAACTTCTTGAGATACTCGATCGCGTTCAGGCAGGCCTGCCGGTAGGCGATGTGTACATCGAGGTAGTGCTGCTTGCCCTCTTCGTCGACCGAGATGCCTTCGAAGATCAGATAGTCTTTGTAGTTCGGTGTGATCGGCGACGGTTTGAAGACGGGATTCTTGATACCGTATTTCGCGACGCCGTCCTTGATGACATCGACCTTGAGATGCAGCCATCCGGCCATTTCGATCGCGCCGCAGAACGTGATCTCGCCATCGCCTTGGCTGAAATGCAGGTCGCCCATCGAGAGACCGCCGCCAGGCACATAGACCGGGAAATAGACCTTCGATCCGCGCGACAGATCCTTGATGTCGCAATTGCCGCCATGCTCGCGCGGCGGCACCGTGCGCGCACCTTCCGCCGCAGCCTTTGCCTTGGCATCGCCTTTCAGCCGGCCCATATGCGCGGTCGGACCGAAGGGTGGGTTGGCAAGCCCGGGCACGCGCGTCGGGTTGGTCGCGATCAACGCGGTCTCACGCTCGTTCCATGTCGCCAGCAATTTCGGATCCGGCAGACAACCAATCAGACCGGGATGAATGAGGCCGGCGAAATTCACGCCGGGAATGTGACGCGAAGAGGTGTAAAGACCCTTGATGTCCCAGATCGATTTCTGCGCCAGCGGGAAATGATCGGTCAGGAATCCCCCGCCGTTTTTCTTTGAGAAGAAGCCGTTGAAGCCCCACATGCTCTCCTTCATCGGCCCGACATCGAGCAGGTCGACGACCAGCAGATCGCCGGGCTCCGCGCCCTTGACGCCGATCGGGCCGGAAAGGAAATGCACGATCGACAGATCGATATCGCGCACATCGTCGGCGGAGTCGTTGTTCTTGATGAAGCCGCCGGTCCAGTCATAGGTCTCGACGATGAAGTCGTCGCCCGGACTGACCCACGCCACCATCGGAACGTCGGGATGCCAGCGGTTATGTATCATGTCGTTGTCGTAGGCCGATTGCGTGAGATCAACCTTGATCAGTGTTTCTGGCATCAAAAGCTCCCCTTTTTACAAGCTACGATAGGTTTTAGACCGACAAATATTTCGAGATCTGCGCGGCATCGACGCCCTCGCGCGCTTCGTCACGCACGATCTCGCCGTTCTCGATGACGAGCACCCGATCGGCGACGTCGAGCGCGAAACTCAAGACCTGTTCGGAGACCATGATCGATAATCCCCGCTCGTCGCGAATGCGCTTTAGCGTGCGCGCCATCTCCCGGATGATCGACGGTTGGATGCCTTCGGTCGGCTCATCCAGCAACAGCACCTTGGGCTTGGTGGCGAGCGCGCGCGCGATCGCGAGTTGTTGCTGTTGTCCGCCGGACAAATTGCCGCCGCGGCGGCCCTTCATTTCCAACAACACTGGGAACAGCTCGTAGATATCGCCGGGCACCTCGCTCTCACCCGACGCGACCAGACCGGTCTCGATGTTTTCCTGTACCGTCATGGCGGAAAAAATCATGCGGCCCTGCGGCACGTAGGCGAGCCCCTTCGCCACCCGCTCATAACTCTTTAACGTAGAGAGCTCGGCACCTTCCATGGTCACCGAGCCACTCTTGGTCGGCACGATCCCCATCAGCGATTTCATCAGCGTGGTCTTGCCCATGCCGTTGCGGCCCATGATCGCGACAATCTCGTTTGGCGCGACGGAGACGTAGAGACCATGCAGCACTTCGCTCTGGCCGTAGGCGACATGCAGATCGGAGATAGCCAGCATCAACGTGCTCCTTGTCCTTCGCCGGGCATGACCTTGTCCACAAACCGGACTCCACTTCTCGCGGTCATGCTCTAGTGCCCGAGATAGACTTCGATGACCTTGGGATCGTTCTTAACGTGCTCCATCGAACCTTCCGAGAGGATTTGGCCCTGGTGCATAACCGTGACCTTGTGCGCGATGTCTTCAACGAATTTCATGTCGTGCTCGATCACCAGCACCGATCTGTCCTTGATGATGCGGTTGAGCAATTCGGCGGTCTTGACCCGCTCGCTGACGCTCATGCCGGCCACCGGCTCGTCGAGCATCAACAAGTCCGGGTCCTGGATCAGCAGCATGCCGATCTCCAACCATTGCTTCTGGCCGTGGCTGAGCAGTTCGGCATTCACGTTCAGCCGATCTTTCAGGAAGATCGTCTCGGCAACTTCTTCGACCCTCTCGCGCACCACGGCGTCGCGCGTGAAGGTCAACGCGCCGAACACCGTGCGACCGCGCGGATAGGAAATTTCCAGATTCTCGAACACCGTCAGATCGTCGTAGATCGAAGGGGTCTGAAACTTGCGGCCGACGCCGGCCTGCACAATCTCATTCTCCTTCATCTTTGTGAGATCTTTGTTGCGAAAATGAATCGACCCAGAGGTCGCCTTGGTCTTTCCGCAGATGAGGTCGAGCACGGTGGTCTTGCCGGCGCCGTTGGGGCCGATGATGACGCGGATTTCGTTTTCATCGACGTAAAACGACAGGTCGTTGACCGCCTTGAAGCCATCGAAGGAAACCGTGAGCGCTTCGACCGCGAGCAGAAAATCCTTGGGCTGGTGACCTATGAGCATGATTTATCTCCTCACTCCGCCGGCGCGCCGTCGACGACGGAATTGTCGATGGCCGCGACGGTCCAGCCAGGTTTGCGCGATGCGATCAGGCGATCGATGCGGGGCTGCACATGGTCGCTCCAGATTCCGGCGAGACCGTTCGGGAAAGCCAGAACGACCGCGATGAACAATCCGCCGAGCCCGAACAGCCACAATTCGGGGAAGGATTCCGACAGGCTGGTCTTGGCGAAATTGACCAGCAGCGTGCCGTACACCGCGCCCAGAATCGAGAGTCGGCCGCCCACGGCGGTATAGATCACCATCTCGATCGACGGCACGATGCCGACAAAGGACGGAGACATGAATCCAACTTGAAGTGCAAACATGGCGCCGCCGATCGCGGCGAACACCGCCGCCAGGCAGAACGCAAAGATCTTGAAATTCGCAACGCTGTAGCCGGAGAAACGAACCCGATCCTCTTTCTCGCGCATCGCGACCAGGATACGGCCGAGTTTGGAGCGCCGGACGAACTGGGCGACGAAGATGCAAACGAACAGGCAGCCCACTTCGAAGAAGTAGAGAATGATCTTGGCGTGATCCGGCCGAATGTCCCATCCCTTCAGGGTGCGCAGGTCGGTCATGCCGTTGATGCCGCCGGTGTAGCCCTGCTGTCCCACGATGAGGATGGTCAGAATGGCCGCGACGGCCTGGGTGATGATGGCGAAGTAGGTGCCGCCGACGCGACGTTTGAACATCGCAGCGCCAATGATCAGGGCGAATATGCCCGGCACCAGAACGATGGCGGCGACGGCGAAGGTCAGGCTGTGAAAGGGCTTCCAAAAAAACGGCAGCGAGGTGATCTGATTCCAATCCATGAAATCGGGAATTCCGGGGGTCGACTGAATCTTGGTATTTTCGACGCTCGAGGCCTCAAGCTTGAGAAACATCGCCATGCAGTAACCGCCGAGCCCGAAGAACACCCCCTGCCCCAGGCTGAGAATGCCAGCGTATCCCCAGCAAATCACCAACCCCAGCGCCACGAAGGCGTAGGTGAGGTATTTCGCGACCAGATTGAGCCTGAAGACATCGAGACAGAGCGGCAGGACCACCACCAGGAAAGCGGCGAGCACTAGAATGCCGATAAGCTCCGATCGATTGATAAAGCGATTGTCGGTCATGGCTTGAGCCCTTGTTGTTATTTGCGGACCTTGAGGGCGAACAGACCCTGCGGCCGCAGCATCAGAATTCCGACAACGGCAAGCAGCGTTAGGACCTTTGCCATCGAACCCGACAAGAAGAACTCAAGCGTCGACTGCGTCTGCGAGATGCTGAATGCCGAAGCGATGGTACCGAGCAGGCTCGCGGCGCCGCCAAACACGACCACCAGGAACGTATCGACGATGTAGAGCTGGCCGGAGGTCGGCCCCGTAGAGCCGATCATGGTGAAAGCACTTCCGGCGATGCCGGCGATGCCGCAACCGAGGCCGAATGTGTAGCGATCGACTTTTTCGGTGTTGATGCCGACCGCGCCGGCCATGATGCGGTTTTGCACGACGGCGCGGACCTGGCGACCAGAGCGCGATTGGTACATGATGTAGGCCACCACGATCGTGATGAGCACGGTGAGGCACATTACGAAGATGCCATTGATCGGCACCTCGATACTGTCGGAGACTTGCAACGAGCCGAGCATCCACTGCGGCAGTTCGACGCCGACTTCACGCGCGCCGAAAATCGAGCGATAGGCCTGCTGCAGGATAAGACTTAAACCCCAGGTGGCGAGCAGCGTATCCAGCGGGCGCTTGTAGAGATGCCGGATCAGCGCCCATTCCACGAGCATCCCGAGCGCCCCGGAAGCGCAAAAAGCCAAAATCATCGCAAGGAAGAAATAGCCGGCAAACAAACCCGGAAGATACGCCTGGAAAAAATTCGAAGTCATCCACGTGACGTAGGCGCCAAGGATCATGAACTCGCCATGCGCCATGTTGATGACGCCCATCTGGCCGAAGATGATCGCAAGCCCGAGTGCCATCAGCACGTAGACGGAAAACAGAATCAGGCCGGCGAAACCCTGCATGACGAAGATGGAGCCGAGATCACCAACCGAATAGTCGCCGAACATCGATGTCCTCCGTTAGGAAAGTCCCGCGTCGCGAACCGATTCGCGACGCGGAGTCTTGAGCGTGGACCGACGATCCACGCCAGAGAGAAGCTTGATTGGGTGAAGCGATAGAGCCGCGCCCTTACTGGTAGCCCTTCGGGAACGGATCCGGCTCGACCAGGTCGGCGGTCTCAAAGATCAGCTCGAACTGACCATCGAGCTTGGCACGCCCGACCCGAGTCTTCGACCAGAGGTGATGGTTTTCATGGATGCGCACATAGCCTTCCGGCGCACCCTTGAATTCGATCCCCGGCGAAGCAGCCGCGATCTTGTCGACGTCGAAGCTTCCGGCCTTCTCAGCGGTTAACTTCCACAGCCAGGGGCCGAGATAGGCGGCCTGCGTCACGTCGCCGATCACCGTCTTGGCGCCCCACATCTTCTGGAATGCCGAGACGAAGCCCTTATTGTTCGCATTGTCGAGCGATTCGAAGTATTTCATGCAGGCGTAGGCGCCCGCGATGTTCTCGCCGCCGATGCCGTCGATTTCGTCTTCGGTCACCGAGATCGTCAGCAGCGCCTGTTTCGAAAGATCGATACCGGCCGCCTTGAGCTGCTTGTAGAACGCGACGTTCGAGCCACCGACGACGTCGGTGAAGATCACGTCGGGCTTGGTCAGCTTGATCTTGTTGATCACCGAGTTGAACTGGGTGTTGCCGAGCGGGTAGTATTCTTCGCCGACGACTTTGCCCTTCAGCACATTCTCGACATGCTTGCGCGCAATCTTGTTCGACGTGCGCGGCCAGATGTAGTCCGAACCGACGAAGAAGAACGATTTCGCACCCTTCTCCTTGGCGATCCAGTTCAGGCCGGCGAGGATCTGCTGGGTGGCCTCCTGGCCGGTGTAGATCACGTTCTTGGACTGCTCGAGACCTTCGTAGAAGGTCGGGTAGTAGAGCATGCCGTTGTATTGTTCGACAACCGGAAGCACCGCCTTGCGGGACGCCGAGGTCCAGCAGCCCATGATCGCCGCAACCTTGTCGTTGACGAGAAGCTTCTTTGCCTTCTCGGCGAAAGTTGGCCAGTCGCTGGCGCCGTCTTCCTGAATGACCTTGATCTTGCGGCCGAGGATACCGCCCAGGGCGTTGATCTGCTCGATGGCAAGCTTCTCGGCTTCGATCGAGCCTGTCTCCGAAATCGCCATCGTGCCGGTGGCGGAGTGAAGGATTCCGACCATCACTTCGGTGTCGGTGACCGCAAGCCCGGTGGTGTTGACTAGGGAAGTTGCGGGAACGTTCGCGAAGGATGGACGCGGGAGCATCGATATGGCCGGCAATGCCGCCATTCCCATCAGCAGTTTGCGCCGAAGCGGAGACTGCAGGCCCCGTTTGATTTCGTCTGACATGAGCACCCCATTTTGTTTTCGAGGACACGCTATTGGTCAGGCGAGGTTGGCCCAAATTGTGCAGTGCACAGATACGCAAGATCGCGTATATTGCACCGCAAAATAGCGACGTAGGTTTTCGAACGGAGTTTTGCGAACGGGTCGGCTTGCGTGGTGAGGAGTTCAAAGTGGCAGGGCGGCAGCGGATAGACCGCGTCAGGCGCCAATATAATCAATGGGTTGCCAACCAGACGCTGGAAGACTACGCGCTCCGCTTTACAGCCAAGAGCGCGCGGCGCTGGTCCGCCGCCCGCGTAGCCAACACCGCTCTGGGCGCCATCTCGTTCTTGGCTCTGGAAGCCATCGGCGGCACGATCACGCTCAATTACGGCGTCACCAACGCCACCGCGGCCATCCTTGTCGTCAGCGTCATCATCTTCTGCTGCGGCCTGCCGATCGCCTACCACGCCGCCAAATGCGGCATCGACATCGACCTGTTAACCCGCGGCGCCGGGTTTGGGTATATCGGCTCGACCATCACGTCGCTGATCTACGCATCCTTCACGTTTATTTTCTTTGCGATCGAAGCCGTCATTCTCGCAACCGCGCTTGAGATGTGCTTCGGCATCCCGCGCCCCATTGGCTATCTCGTCAGCGCCGTCGTCATCATTCCGTTGGTCACCCACGGCATCACCTTGATCAGCCGCTTCCAATTATGGACGCAGCCGCTGTGGATCATTCTTCACATCCTGCCGTTCGCGGCGATCGCTTATGCCAATCCACACTCTTTTGCGGAGTGGACGAAATTCGCAGGCGAACACGGCGACCCCAAAGGCCAGCTCGATCTTTTGCTGTTCGGTACAGCGGCTTCGGTCGTGTTCTCGCTGGTGGCGCAGATCGGCGAACAGGTCGATTTTCTGCGGTTTCTTCCGCGCGACCGACGCACCTCAAGGACCTCTTGGTGGATTGCGCTGCTCAGTGCCGGTCCCGGCTGGATCATTCTCGGCGCGCTCAAACTGTTGGCCGGGTCGTTCCTGGCGTTCTTTGCGCTGAGCCATGGTGTGTCGACCGAACATGCCGCCGAGCCCGCGCATATGTATCTCGAGGCCTTTCGCTATGTGCTGTCGCAGCCGGATCTTGCATTGGCGCTGACCGGGACGTTCGTGATCCTCTCGCAATCGAAGATCAACGTCACCAACGCCTATGCCGGCTCGATCGCGTGGTCGAACTTCTTTTCCCGCCTCACCCATAGCCATCCCGGCCGCGTGGTCTGGCTGGTGTTCAACGTGCTCGTCGCGTTGCTGTTGATGGAGATCGGCGTCTACAAGGCGCTGGAACAGACGCTCGCGCTTTACTCCAACGTCGCCATCGCCTGGGTCGGCGCGCTGGTGTCCGACCTCGTCGTCAACAGGCCACTCGGCCTGCGCCCGCCGCACATGGAATTCAAGCGCGCGCATCTCTACGACATCAACCCGGTCGGCGTCGGCGCGATGACCATCGCCACCATTGTCTCGATCAGCGCGTTCTATGGCCTGTTCGGGCCGACGGCGAAAGCGCTGGCGCCGTTCATCGCGCTGATCGTGGCTTTCGTCACAGCGCCACTGATCGCATTCGCGACTGACGGCAAGTACTACATCGCGCGCAAGCCGAAGCGCAGCTGGCAAAACCTCGAAGCCATCCAGTGCTGTATTTGCGAACATTCGTTCGAGCCCGAGGACATGGCGTCGTGTCCCGCCTATGCTGGCCCGATTTGTTCGCTGTGCTGTTCGCTCGACGCGCGCTGCCACGATCTCTGCAAGCCGCACGCGCGAATCCAGGTGCAGCTCTCCGAAACCCTCGGCAAACTCTTGCCGCAGCCGATTTACGCACGAATCAATTCACAACTCGGACACTATCTCGGCGTCTTTGCCGTTTCCGCCGGCTTAGTCGGACTGACACTCGGCCTCATCTATCTGCAGACATCGGCGACGGTTCACGCCGACAATCTGCAGCTGTCCGACGTGCTCTGGAAGGTGTTCTTCGCGCTGACCCTTATCATCGGCGTCGTCGCGTGGCTGTTCGTGCTCGCACAACAGAGCCGGCGCGCGGCGGAAGCCGAAACCAGGCGGCAGACCACGCTGCTGATTCAGGAAATCGACGCGCATAAGCGTACCGACGCCGAACTGCAGCGCGCCAAGGAAGTCGCCGAATCCGCCAATCTCGCCAAGAGCCGATATGTCGTTGGACTAAGCCACGAACTGCGGTCGCCGCTGAACGCCATCTCCGGCTATGCCCAATTGCTGGAGCAGGATTCGAGCCTGAATGCCAAACCGCGCGACCAGGTGCGCGTGGTACGCCGCAGCGCCGACCATCTGTCGGGGCTGATCGATGGCCTTCTCGACATATCGAAAATTGAAGCCGGTCGACTGTATCTATCGCGGGACGAAGTTCGCTTGAGCGAGTTTCTCGATCAACTCGTCGGAATGTTCCGTCTCCAGGCCGCCGCCAAGGGCATCGAGTTCGTTTTCAAGCGGCCGGCGACGCTGCCTGTCGTGGTGTATGCCGACGAAAAACGTCTGCGCCAGATTCTGATCAACCTGTTGTCGAACGCGATCAAATTCACGCAAGCCGGCAGCGTGCAGTTCGTCGTTCATTACCGCGGCCCCGTCGCCGAATTTGAGGTGACCGATACCGGTCCGGGAATTCAGGCAACCGACCTCGAACGCATCTTCGCGCCGTTCGAGCGTGGCGCATTGGGCGTCTCACAGCCGCAAACCGGAACTGGTCTCGGCCTGACGATCAGCCGCCTGCTCGCGGGCGTGATGGGCGGCGACATCCAGGTCACCAGCGCCGTCGGAACCGGCAGCACTTTCCGGGTGAAAATCCTGCTGTCGGAGGTCACCAACCCGACGCGAATTGCGTCAATTGATGCCCCGGTCTTTGGATATCACGGCCCACGCAAGACGATCCTGATCACCGATGATGATCCCATCCACCGCGATCTCCTGCGCGAAGTGCTGACGCCGCTGGGCTTTATCCTCTTGAGCGCGCCGGACGGGCGCGGCTGCCTCGCTCTCGCGCAACATTGCCGACCTGACCTGTTCCTGCTGGATATCTCGATGTCGGGCATGGACGGATGGACGGTGGCCGAGACGTTGCGTTCAACCGGCCATCATCAGGCCCGCATCCTGATGGTTTCAGCGAGCGCCTTGGAGGCCCACGGCGCGCCGCTCGCACAACCATTTCACGACGGTTATCTGATGAAGCCGATCGATATTCCCAAGCTATTGGAATTGATCCGGCAGCTTCTCAAGATCGAATGGCAATATGAAGCCGATCAAATCGCCATCCCGCAGTGGAGGCCGGACGGCGGCTTGCGGCCGTCCGTGAAGCATGTTGAGGAACTCATCGGTCTTGGACAATTGGGCTACATCCGCGCGATCCAGGTCAAGCTCGATGAAATAGGCGCCGATTGCCCCGAACATGCCGACTTCGTTTCTCAGATGCGCTGGTTGATCGATCGCTTCGACCTCGATCAATACATGGCAACCTTGAAGAACCTGCACAGCTATGATCACTGAACCCAAAAAGCGCGATGTGGCGCTCGTCGTCGACGACTCGCCGGAGACGCTGCGGCTTCTGACCGACGCGCTCGATGGCGCGGGCATGACGGTGATGGTCGCTCTCGACGGCGCCGCCGCGATGCGGATCGTCGATCAGATCACACCCGATATCATCCTGCTCGACGCTATCATGCCCGGAGTAGACGGCTTTGAAACATGCCGGCGTCTCAAGCGCGACGCGGGCTTGAGCAATGTGCCTGTAATCTTCATGACCGGATTGGCGGAGACTGAACACATCGTGCGCGGTCTGGAGGCCGGCGGTGTCGATTACGTGACGAAACCCATCGTGATTGAGGAAATGCTGGCGCGGATTCGCGTTCATCTGGCCAATGCGAGGATGACACAAAGTGCCCGCGCGGCGCTCGATGTATCGGGACGATTTCTGCTTGCCGTCAGCAGGCAAGGCAAGATCATCTGGGCGACACCGCAGGCGCAGAAATTATTGTCGGACAATCTGGCGGGTGACGCGAACGATGAACTGACGCTGCCGCAGCCCATGCTGGAGTGGCTTGAACAGGTTCAAAAAAACAAGGCCGGACCAAAAACATTGTCGATGGCGTCATTCCCAAAAAACGAGGAGCTGAGGCTGCAATATATGGGTAAGCTTGGTCCGAATGAATTCCTGCTGCGGCTGGCAAAAGATTCAACCGCGAAAGTGCCCGCGGAATTCAGCAGCGAACTCGGATTGACCACGCGTGAGGGCGAAGTGTTGTCGTGGCTGTCCAAGGGAAAGACTAATCGGGACATCGCACAGATCCTGGGCCTCAGCCCAAGAACGGTGGACAAGCACCTCGAGCAAATCTACGCCAAACTCGGTGTCGAAAACCGCACCGCCGCTGCTGCCATCGCCACCAACGCGAGCCGGCGTGCGTAATTCATGAACTCACATCGTTCGACCGTTCGAAACGGACCGTTTTCCCTTGGCGGTAGTTACTGTGTTTTGCAACAGTAGATCGACTAGCAGAGGCTGGCCAGTTAAGCCGCAGGCATCGTCGTAGCTACGGGATGTTCGCTGATGGGAGATACTGTTAAAAAAGGTCTCGCGATTATTGACGAACCGTAATTCCGTCTGCTTGAGGCTATCAACGGCGGAGATTTGCCGTGGTGGGTCGGCAGACGGGCGATCAGAGCCAGCTGTTCTATGTGTTCAACCTCGAACGGTGCATTCCGGGTCGGGTTTCCATCCATATCGGCGCTAACGTTGGTTATTCCGCGAGCCGAGCCCCTCCCTGTTCCGGTGTAAGATCACGAGCGGCAGTTAGCGGTCCACCGGGGCAATTTGAAACAATCACCAATCGAAGTTGTCCGTTTCGGGCCGTAATGAATCGATACACGACTGTTTCGAAAATGAACCGGGCCTCATCCTTCTCGACCACGGTGTTGTCGTGGGCGAAAGAATGCGATCGGTCGTGCTCAGCACGAGCAAGCTAATTGGAGACGATTATCATGAACAAGAACGACTTTAAGTAGAGTCTGAATTCGCTCGCGAATTTGTATCAGCCTTCAGCCGTAACGTGTCAGAATTGTCGGAATGGCGTCAGAATAGGATCCTAAAATTCCCTAGCTAAGTAATTGAAATCGCTTTGGAGCGGGTGAAGAGCCCCATCGGAGCGGGTGAGGTGCTCCGAAATAGACGACTACGCACGTAAAATCAAGAAGTTAGCTTCGGGCTCGGATTTTTTGTTGGACAAAATGTTGGACGCGATGTTGGACGTTTTCCGGGGCGGAAATCTCCCTCATCAGAAGCTCGGTTACGCTTCGGTTGCGCCCCGAATCCGAAGTGCGATCGCCTCGATATCTTTATCATCGACATTGGCTGCCAGCTTGAAGCTGATCTCTCTCTTAATGATGCCCAGCCTGAACAACAACTCGGGGGGCTCACTAGCCCGCAAAACAGCAGGCATCACAATGAATGTGCCACAACGATGATAGGCGGTAAGAAAGCGATCGATATTCACACTATCGTTCGGCTCCATAGTCATGGACCGCGTCATCACCGCAAGTTCCTGTCCTGATCGGAACGCGGTCAAATCTGGCTGCCGGGAAGCAACGACAACAAGATAGTGATTCGGATTTTGCTTAGGTAACTGCCTCACGATTGACAGGTAGATTTCCTCGTCGACATCTCGTTCACCAAAACGGCTGCGCCAGCGCTCAAAAATTCTGATGGCGGCGTCCCTATCCTCAAACATGAAAGCCATGGCGGGCGCGCGAGCCGGTCCCATATCGGCGTAAGCCACGCCTTTCCATCGAGCGCTGTCCCACGCGTGCACATCGATAACGGAGCGGATGCTTCGTTGCGTATGACTTTTGGGCTCTGCGTTGCCATCGCTCGTTGAGGAATCGTTCGACGCGTCCGGTCCCATCGATGTTAGATCGAAGCGCCGCAGTTTGGGACGTTCGGGAAGAGGTTCATATGTATCTTTAACCGTGTCGTTCCAATCAGACAGTCTCGCTACATTCTGCGAGGCAAATCGTTGGTAGCTGGTTAGGCTCGCGACAATGAGAGCCATTCGCTGTTGAACAGCCTCATCTTCAAATAATTGGTCGAGTAGTTTCTTGGGATCGTCGACCATGCATGTCGTGACAAGAACCTGACCAGAAGCCACCACAAGGAATTTCTGAACGTCCCCGCGCCGATCGGCGCTCGCGGGAAAAAGTCCGGTCGGCCAAACAAGATTGGCCGACATATTCATCTTGTCGATCTCAAAGACGGGGTCGGTTAGATCACTGCTTTCAGTCAATCGTATTTCAAAACGCTCAGTATGAGGCATGATCCGCTGTTCAAGGGACGTGGAGAAAAACGCTTCCAACGATCCAAGCACTGTCTCGGCAACGATGATCGACTGAGCGGTGCCACCCAGCTCTACCTCGATGGTCATACCGAGAATTTTGGTGACAAAAGTTTGCTTTTCTCCGTCAGCATTGAGGATCAAAGGACCACGCGTTTGCTCAGCGACCGGCTGACTAGCGAGGATCGATAACATGCGGTCGGCATCTTCATCAGTTTCCGATGCAGGCAGGCTCCCGTCGGCACGAAGAACCTCACGGTGTCCAAGTGTGTAGAGCAGCGCGGTCCTAGCCATGAGAAGACCTAGCTGTTCCAGAATGTCTGGCAGCGTGCCAAGTCTGCGCAGATCATCTTCTTGCAGGTCCAGAAGTACACTGCCCAACGCCATGTCGAGTTCTTCAAGGTCGTGGCGCACTTTCTTTTTCGAATCATCCGTCAACGGCATACAGGCGAGCGCGCCGTTCAGAAGCTGGACTGCCTGTAGCATCTCGGGCAGGTGCTGCATCTGAAGCGCGATCCATGCCCACATTTTTAGTGTGGGAATAATGCCGACTGGAAGCTGGCTATCTTCTTCACCTTCGATGGCGTGCATCGCGGCAACAAAGACGCAACTCGCTCGGGCCGCCCATAGTAGCCCGGCACTTCTGTAGGCGAGCATGAGAAGCTGTACAGTCTCGATGAGGCTGTCCGAATATTCTTTTTTCGAGAGACTTATCGCGGCTCGCCCCAAGAGCCGGATCATTTCGAGGTTGTCAGAGAAGTCGAGCTTTTGGGCGCGCTTGAGAAGTATGAGAGCGCCCTCGGCCTCTCCCGTGCGTTCCGACACAAATTCGGCGAGCCTTTCGATGAGCTCGGTATAAGAAGGATCGTTTCCGGCGATTTGCCCACCGATCTCAATCATTTTTTCGAGACGGGAGGCATCGAACTCACCCAATCCCCTCGCCTCGTCGAGTACAGAGGCGAAGTCTCGCCAGATGTCAGGCAACCGCTCGGGTTGCTGTTCAATGAAAGTGTCGTTGAGCCGGAGAATGAGCAGGGAGGTGACGGCTTCCAGGCGATTGTTCGGCTGTTCTCTGTTTGCGGCGATCGGTTCAAGAGCTTGCCTCAATCGCGCGGTGCGTTCATCGAACTGGCATTCATCGCGCGACAGATGATTGTGCACGATGGCATTGACCAGGAGCTGATTAAGATTGCACAGAAACTCTAGGTTCTTGGAGTGGTCGGCCTGCAACGCAAGTTTCTCGAATTCCGAGTAGGCGTCATTCACATACGGGACATCGTCAAACCACCAGAACGCCGTCCAGATTTGCTCGTATTTGGCTTCCAACTTTTGGCGATAAGAGCCGTCTGCTTCGGCTAGCCGAATGGCCCGCAAGAAGCGTCCATCCGTCTCGGTCCGCGGGCGCTCAAGATTGCGGGAGAGTTTGGCTGCGAGGAGAGCCTCAGTGACGCGCTGTCGTTCCATGCCGCGAAAGGCGTCGGGATCGTCGAGCGATTTCTCAATCTCGGCCAATTGCCGCTTGCGCGAATAGTCGGTTGGACCGAGCCGAAGCGGATCGTCTTTTTGCTCACCGACTCCGAGATAGTTGAAGGCGAGGTCCTTGCGATCTTTCTCGACGATCTCCGTGACGATCCAGGACCGGTCATGGATCGTGACCGGAATACCATATTGCGAAGAGAGCTCGTCCTCAAGGCGCGCTCGATCTTTGGCTTTTGCGAAGCGGCTGGTGACGAAGATAATTCGTTGATAGGGCCGGCCTGTTTTTGCGAGCCCATCGACATCGCTTCGGACTTTCTGAGTCCAGTTCTTTTTAGCGCTGAATGCGAACGCCCACCGCTCGCTGCCGTTTCGCGGTTGCCCGACATATATGAGTGCCGCGATTTCTTCCGTGACGGGATAGGTTTCAGTGTCCGCTTTGCTGTCGCCCCCGCCGTCAGGGCCGGTCTGAGGTCGCAGGTTTGGACAGATCGTGCGTTCGCACAGCTTTCGGCAGAAGATTTCGAAATCGTGCGTTTGGTTGCGCTGCGTGAGCGAGTCGAGGTGATATTCGAGGGTTGGCTTTTCGAGAACGTAGGACGCGCGGTCTTCAGTATCTGAATAATACTCAGGCCGAAGCTGTCTCATGAAATGAGATGGCGGAAGTCTGCTGGGCGGATTTGGGTCCGAAGTTTCCGGAGGAGATTTGTCGTCCATTCTGGAACATTAGCAGAACATCACCTCTGGTGGGCTGAAATCCGCAATCGCGTATATTCTCATTTTATACGGATTTGCGTATATAATGTATTTATACGGATTCGCGTATATTGACAATATATACGCGATCGCGTATATATTGTTCTCAGAGGTCCGCATGACACAGCATATTGCCCGAACGGAAAAACAACTGGGAGCCATTTTGCGCCGGGCGCGCAAACACGCCGGACTGACGCAGCTTGGTCTGGGGAAGAACATCCATCTTCGTCAGGGCACGGTATCACGGTTAGAAGCGGGCGAGCCTGCCATCCAACTCCGCACCCTTATGGAAGCATTGGCCGCTCTTAATCTGGAATTGGTGGTCCGCCCGCGAAGCAAAGCCAGTGCTGCCGATATCGAGGATATCTTTTGATGGCGCGTCCGAAAGCCAATGCGCCGTTGAACGTGTTCGTGAACGGCCGGCTAGCGGGTGTGCTCAAGCGCGAGTCCAGCGGTGCTGTCGACTTTCGCTACGATCCGCGATGGCTCTCGTGGGAATCGACATTTCCGATCTCGCTGTCTTTGCCTCTTCGCGAGGACCGATATATCGGCGCGCCGGTTATCAATGTGTTCGACAATCTGCTGCCGGACAGCGAGCCAATACGCAGGCGCGTCGCGGAGCGCGTCGGAGCAAGCGGAACAGACGCCTACAGCATGCTTTCGGCTCTGGGACACGACTGCGTCGGTGCGCTCCAGTTCCTGCCGGAAGGCATCGATCCAGCCGCCGCAGGAAAAGTCGAAGGCAAGCCCCTCACCGACGCCGAACTCGCGCATATGATTCAGAACCTCGCAACGGCACCGCTTGGCCTTGGCGAAGATGATGATTTCCGCATTTCCCTTGCCGGAGCGCAGGAAAAGACGGCTTTGCTACGCCTTGACGGCAAATGGCATAAACCGGTCGGCACCACAGCCACGACTCATATTCTGAAGCCGCAAATCGGACGCTTGCCCAATGGCGTCGATCTCTCAAACAGTGTCGAGAACGAATACTTCTGTCTCAAGCTGATTTCAGCTCTTGGCGTACCAGCCGCGACTGCCGAGATGGCCGACTTTGGAGGACGCAGGACGCTTGTTGTCGAGCGTTTCGATCGCCGTTGGACCAGCGACGGGCGCTTGCTGCGCCTCCCCCAGGAAGATTGCTGCCAGGCATTGTCCATCCCGCCGACGAGAAAATATCAATCCGATGGCGGCCCCGGCATGAAGGAAATTCTAGAGTTGCTGAAAGGCAGCGATGCGCCGACCGAGGACCTCGCGATATTTATGCGCGCCAGCATCATCTTCTGGCTGATCGGCGCAACCGATGGTCACGCCAAGAACTTCAGTATGTTTCTAAACCCGGGTGGACGATTCCGCCTCACGCCGCTCTACGATGTCCTCAGCGCGCAGCCCAGTCTTGACGCAAAGCAAATCCAGCCCAAAGCGTTCAAGCTAGCCATGTCTGTTGGCAAGAACCGCCACTATACGATGAGTGAAATCCTGCCCCGTCACTTCATACAAACGGCAGAACTGTCGGGCGTGGGTGTCGCCGTCGTGCGATCGATCTTCAGCGATCTGAGCGAAAAGTTCGAAACAGTATTTTCAGAGGTACTGACAACGCTTCCGAAGGGTTTCCCCGATGATCTGACGAATTCGATACGAGTTGCTGCGATTCACCGCCTTCGCCTTCTCCGCGATAACTAACGACCGCTGCCTAAAAGAAGGCACTGCACTTATGGGCCGTCTACAAGCGCAAAAAAGCGGGGTTCGCGACAAAACGTGGTGACAGTCGCATGCAAGAGCCGCTCGCGAAGCGTACTGCTTGCGAACGTTCTGCAATGCACCATTTTGAAATTGACTTCGGACCTACCAAAAAAAGACAATAGGACCATTCCCTCGGCGCTTTCCGGAAGGAACGGGAGGTCCAACCTGTCCCTCTACTTGTCCCTCGAAGGAAATTGAAATCAAAAATTACAGTAATAGCAAAACGTTACACTGGCAGTTCGAATCTCTCCGAGCGCGCCAGTTTTGCAGAACGCTATCGCCATCGAATACGGCAGATTATACGCACAAGCCAGCGCCAACAGGTCTCAAAAGGCCTCAGGCCACCGACGTGCACCGTGGAAGACCCGCAGGACTTGGATTGTGTGGCCGACCACACGGTACGGCACGATATATGGCGTCTTCGGGATCACGAGCTCACGCGTCCCCGGAACTCGACCCGGCCGCCCTATTTCCGGGCTATTGGGGAGTAATGTCTCAATATTTCGGATGATAAGGAGCGCAACACGTTGCGCGGCTGCCGGATCGTCCTGGGCGATATAGGCCCGCAGCGCCGCGAGGTCAGCGATCGCTTCTGGCGACCAGATTGGGTTCATGAACTCTGGGGCGCCTGCTTCTCGCTCGCGCTTCCCCAAGAAGCGACCCAGTCCTTGACATGGTCATGCGGAATCCCCTCGCCACGATCGAGCGAGGAGATGGCGCGTTTGACACCAGCTACCTGCCATTCATTGATTTCGAGATATTCGTTGATGGCATCGGCGGCGAGGAAAGAACGACTACGGCCAGTACTCTCGGCCAATCGTTCCAGCCTTTTCTTCACAGCTGTATCGACGCGCACCGTAAAGGTTGTCGATTTCATAAGGCATCCCGTGTGCGTAGTTGTGTACAACATAGTACCGATACCGGAGATGCACAATCGAATTAACCGGCCTTGCGCGCTTGTACCCGTGTCTGACCCGTTACCCTTCGAGGCTCGTTCCACTCGCGCCTCACGCTGACAGGGAATGCGGAATCGGTAGGAAGTTCCGCCATATTCTCGACGAAGGCGCGTGCCGAGGCTTCCCATGTGTGCCTCGCGGCGAATTCGAGGCAGGCTTGCGGCGAAATTTCGAGGGCCGACAGGCACGCGGTGCGCAAATCGTCGTTCAACACGCCGACCGGCGCGTCGCCGATCACGTCGCGCGGCCCCGTGACCGGAAAGGCCGCGACCGGCAGCCCGCTCGCCAGTGCCTCGAGAAGAACCAGCCCGAAGGTGTCGGTCTTGCTCGGAAACACGAACACGTCGGCCGCCGCATAGGCCTCCGCCAAGGCTTCGCCCTGCCGCGCGCCGAGAAAGATGGCGTTTGGATAGTTGCGCGCCAAGGTCGCGCGCGCGGGCCCGTCGCCGACCACGACTTTGGTGCCCGGCAAATCGAGATCGAGAAACGCCTCGAGATTCTTCTCGACCGCGACGCGACCGACGCAGAGAAAGACCGGGCGCGGAAGGCCAAGCTCCACCTCGCGCGGATGAAAATGGCCGGTGTCGACGCCGCGTGGCCACAGCACGACGTTGCGAAAGCCGCGCGCGCGCAATTCATTCGCCAAAGCCGGCGTCGCGGCCATCACCGCCTGGCTCGGGCCGTGAAAGGCCCGCAACATCCGCCAGACCCAGGATTCGGGAACCGGCATGCGCGCCGATACGTATTCCGGAAAGCGGGTATGGAAGCCGGTGGTGAACGGCAAGCCGTGCTGGCGGCAGTAACGCCGCACCAGAAATCCGATCGGCCCTTCGGTCGCGATGTGAATGCTGTCGGGCTTGGCGTCCTCGATCAGCCGGGCGATTTTCTTGAGGCGCGGCAACGCCAGGCGCAAATCCGGATAGCTCGGCATCGCGAAGGTTCGGAACGATTGCGGGGTTAGAAAGCTGATCTCGGCACCGAACGCCCTCGCCGCTTCCGCCGTCATCGCCAGCGTCCGCACGACCCCGTTGACTTGCGGGTGCCATGCGTCGGTCGCGACCAGGATTCGCATTAGGCGGCGCGCGCCGCCATTGAGGGAACCGGGGCGGCCCGGCGCAGCGGGTCGGTCCAGGTGAGGATTTCGAACTTGCCGTCTTCGTGCTCGGCAAGCACGGTGCAGCTTTCCACCCAGTCGCCGCAGTTCATGTAGCGAATGCCGTGCTCGTCGCGAATGGTGGCGTAATGAATGTGGCCGCAGATCACCCCATCCGCGCCGTGACGCCGTGCTTCGGCGGCGAGCGTGTGTTCGAAGGCGCCGATGTAGTTGACGGCGTTCTTCACCTTCAGCTTCGCCCATTGCGACAACGACCAATAGGGCACGCCGAAGGCGCGGCGGAAGAAGTTGACGAAGCGATTCATCTGGATCGCAAAATCGTAGGCCTTGTCGCCGAGATGGGCGAGCCAGCGCGCGTTCTGCACCACGAGATCGAAGATATCGCCGTGGATCACGAGATAGCGCCGTCCGTCGACGCCGACATGGATGGTGTTTTCCATCACGTCGATGCCGCCGAAATGCGTGCCGTAATAGTTCCGCAGGAACTCGTCGTGATTGCCGGGAACGTAATAAATCTTCGCGCCCTTGCGCGCCTTGCGCAGCATTTTCTGCACGAAGTCGTTATGCGATTGCGGCCAATGCCAGTTCGATCGCAGCGCCCAGCCATCGACGATATCGCCGACCAGATAGATGGTGTCGGCGTCGTGGGTGCGAAGGAAGTCCAGCAATCGGTCGGCTTGCGAGCCGCGGGCGCCGAGGTGGACATCGGATATGAACAAAGTGCGAAAGCGCCGTTCCGGACTCTCTTCATTCATAGCGTATTTCCCATGCGCGCGCTGCTAGCAGAGTCCCGTGACAGCGATATGACGGCTATCGCCGTGCAACGAATCGAACGTTTTCGCTCGCCAAATCGCGAATAACAGCGCCGTGCGACAATCAAACGACACGCGAGAGCTTTGTAAGGCCCCCAGAGGAGGCGCGAAGCGCCGTCTCGAAGGATGGCCGCGAGTCAGTACGTTGTGGCCATCCTTCGAGACGCGGCCAAGTGGCCGCTCCTCAGGATGAGGGCCGGGATATATTCACACACTCTGTGGATGATGGTGGGCACGGCGCAAGCACACCTTTGCCCACCCTACGAAGTTTTTGCGCAGGGTTAATAAAACCGATGAAAATGATGGATCGGTCCGTGGCCGTGACCGACACTGAAGCGATCGGCGGCCGCGATCGCCGCACTCACCCATTGCTTGGCGTCATGCACCGCGGCTTCCAGTTCCTCGCCCTTGGCCAGAAAAGCCGCGATGGCGGAGGAGAGCGAGCATCCGGTGCCGTGGGTGTTCTGGGTGGCGATGCGCGGCGCCGCGAGCGCGACAACACCATTTTGGCTGAAGAGATAGTCGACGCTCTCGGCGCCCTCCCCGTGCCCGCCTTTGATCAGCACCGCGCGGCACCCCATCGATATGAGCCGCTGGCCCTGGCTCTCGATCGCGGCTTGGCTCACAGCGACCGGCTCATTGAGAAGCGCCGCCGCTTCGGGCAGATTCGGCGTGACGAGATCGGCGCACGGGATGAGCTGACGCCGCAACGCCTCAATGGCGTCCGTCGCCAGCAACCGATCGCCCGAGGTCGCGACCATCACCGGATCGAGCACGACGTGCTTCGCCTTCCACCGCTCAAGCGCCGCCGCGATGGCGCCGACCGTCGCCAGCTGCGCCACCATTCCGATCTTGACGGCCTTCACGTCGAGATCGCCGAACACCGCATCCATTTGCGCGGTCACGAAATCGGCCGGTACAGGACGAATGCCGGCGACGCCCTTGGTGTTCTGCGCGGTCAAGGCCGTGATCGCCGAGGCGCCATAGACCCCGAGCGCCGCGAACGTCTTCAGGTCCGCCTGAATGCCGGCGCCACCGGAGGAGTCCGAGCCGGCGATAGTGAGCGCGACGGGAATGGTCATCGTTCTGCTCGCAGAAATCCTAGCGCGGCGTGTTTAATGCTGCGCATGCGACACTCCGATCACCTCGCCCCGCTTGCGGGGAGAGGGAGCTGTGGTCGATCGCTGCACCTCAACCTAAACTCATCTCGCTTTAGCGCGGCGCCTTATCGACAGCAACGCGTTTTCTTCCCGCGAACCGGTATCCACGTCGTCTGAAACCGCTATATTGACCCAAACGTGCCGCCTCTTGGAGACGACTTCGATGGTTCCCTTCTTCGTTCAGATCAAATGCAAACTCGGCCAATCCTACTCGGTCGCCAACGCGCTCGCCGAGGCCGAGATCGCCTCGGAGATATATTCCACCGCGGGCCATTACGATCTGCTGGTGAAGTTCTACGTCGATGGCGCCACCGACATCGGCCATTTCGTCAACGAAAAAGTGCAGATCATTCCCGGCATCCAGGACACCCACACCATCATCACCTTCAAGGCGTTCGGCGTGGGTTAGACGCGAGCATGGTTACTGCTCAATGTCGTCCCTGCGAACGCAGGGACCCATAACCACAGGCATTAGTTGTCGCGCGAAAGCCGTCGAACAGCGGCTCTCAAAACGCCCACCGCGGCGTATGGGTTCCTGCTTTCGCAGGAACGACATCAAGGACGCGGTCAAATCCCGTTGCGCCGAAAAAGAAAAATCGGCTGCACAAACAACGTGATGCTAGCTGTCCAGACCTCGCGGCAAAAATTTTCCGGTTTTCAGCACCCCCAAATCACCGGCATATCTATCGCCGTCTCGTTCTCTCAAAGAGGGGCGGCTCGCGATCGTCACGGACGTTGGGAGCGGGATGCGGTGGACGCGGATGGCGCGCTGGACGAGGCGCACTAACGCGGACGGTGAAGTCGTGTGGTCCTGACGCCCCGACGCTGGC
>WNFR01000569.1_pt1 | contig 40669 bp, 38 predicted proteins | sample 5400221 | NCBI WGS metagenome assembly WNFR01 (sample SAMN13153357, study PRJNA577476) | soil metagenome | isolation source: 40 cm soil under Madrone tree | place: USA:California | collected 2016-06-14 | reverse complement strand
CAGGCTATGACGTCGAGGCGTTCGCACGCGACGCGGCTGCCTTCGGCACGCAGACCGGAAAGCCGCTGGTGATCGCGGCGACGCAACGCAGCGTCGCCGATCAATTTTCTTCCGAAGACTTATCGGTATTTCCGACCGAGACCGAGGCGGTGTCCGCACTGCATCAGTTTCTGGCCCATCGCGAACTGATGGCGCGCACGCTCGCGCGCAAGACGATGCGTGCCAAAACCGGTTTGCCGGCGATTGTATCGGCAGCCATGACGGTGCTCAACGAAGCCGACAGCCTCGCATTGCTGGCCGCGCGCGGCATTCCGGTAGTACCGCATCGTCTATGCCGGTCGCGCGCGGAAGCGGTAGCGGCGTTCGAGGCGATCGGCGGGCCGGTCGTGGTCAAGGGATGTTCGGCCGATATCGTGCACAAGTCCGAACTCGGGCTGGTCAAGCTCGGCGTCAGGACTCGCGAAGAGGCCGGCGAGGTCTGGGCGCAGATGGAAGGCATCATCCGCAAGCACGGCGCGCGGTTCGACGGCGTCATCATCGCGGCGATGGCCGGCGGGCGCCGCGAAATCATGATCGGCGCGCATCGCGATCCCGTGTTCGGTCCGGTAGTGGCGGTCGGCGACGGCGGCAAGTATGTCGAGATTTTTCGCGACACCACGCTGCTGCTGCCGCCATTTTCGAAAGACGACGCCAGGGAAGCGCTCGGCAGACTGCGGATCGCGCCTCTGTTCGCGGGCGTGCGCGGAGAGCCACCGATGGATGTCGATGCGCTCTCCGATGCCGTCGTCAGGATCGGTGAGCTGATGCTCGACCCTGCGGCCAAGGTGATGAGCCTTGATCTCAACCCCGTGCTGCTCGACAGCACGGGGAAGGGCTGCGTCGTGGTGGATGCGGTGGTGTTTAAGGGGTGATGCTGGTGGTAGCGTGCCCCAGATGCCGCGCAGCGCGATCGGGACCACGACTCGACCTTGGCCGCCACACGGCGCACTACTCGTTCTTGATTTCTGTGTTGTGACATATTTATCGCAATGCGGTCTTGGAAACCGATTGGCTGGCTCATTGGCGCCCACTGCCGCGTGATCGAACAAGGGGAGTTGCATCGGCTTATGGTCGGCGTATACTTCACCTAGCCAACATCAAGGGTTACAAGTCCAAGAGATCGCGCTAGGCCGAGTAGGCTCACCGAGGGACTGTCTTTCCGACTAAATGTCGGACGCCGATTTGGCTTAGGTCCGGTAAAGCACAAGCAGACTAATGACCGGGCGATCTCCAGTTCGATGGAGAGTCGCCATGAAATCTATCCGCATTTTGATGCTTGCGGGCGTTGCGTTAACCGCGCCGACCATCTCGCACGCGCAGGTGGCTGGTTCTACGCTTATCGGCGTCAGCGTCACAGAGATGCGTGACGTCTCTAAGGGTTGGAGCGCCAAACGCCAAATCCTGGGGCAGCCTGTATTTAACGACAAAGACGAACGCGTCGGATCAATCGACGATATTATCGTCGCGCCCGACAAAGCCGTATCCTACGCGATCATCAACGCTGGCGGCTTCCTCGGATTGGCGAAGCACGATGTGGCCATTCCGGTATCTCAATTGAAATTGGCCGACAACAAGCTGGTTCTGGCGGGTGCCACGAAGGAAGCACTGAGAAGTAGTCCGCCGTTTGAGTACATCAGATAGCGAGAGCGTAGCGCGGCGCCGCGCCACGACAATAAGGTAAGGCAACTCCAGGCCGATCAAGTTTTCGCAACGACCTACAGCACTCCGGGTACGCTGAATCCAACAACTCAAATTCGGGAGGAACTCAAATGTCCAGCACACAAGTTCAGCCCAACAGACCGTCGCCATTCCTCCGGCTCGCGCTGCGCGAACTCGCGGAAAATTGGTGGCTGCTGCTGCTGCGCGGCATAGCCGCCATCGCCTTCGGCGTCCTGGCCTTCATCTGGCCGGGCCTCACCCTGCTCACCCTGACCTTGATGTGGGGCTTTTACGCGATCGCCGACGGCGTCTTGGCGCTGTGGGCGGCGATTGCCGGCAAAGGCGGCGAGATAGCGCCGCGATGGTGGCTCGCCGTCGTCGGCATCGCTGGCATTCTCGCCGGCCTGCTGACTTTCGTTTGGCCAGGCATGACCGCGCTAGTCTTGCTGATGTTCATCGCCAGTTGGGCGATTGTCATCGGTGTGCTGCAGATCTGGGGCGCCATCCGGCTGCGCAAGGAAATCGAGGGCGAATGGCTGCTCGGTCTGAGCGGCGTTCTGTCGGTTGCCTTTGGCGTTATCTTGTTTGCCCAGCCCGGCGCGGGCGCGCTGGCCGTTGTCTGGTTGATCGGTTGGTTCGCGATCCTGGCGGGCTGCGTGTACATCGCGCTTGCGTTCCAGCTGAAGAAGCACAAGCGTTCGGCCTGAGCCGACGTGCTGGTGGCGAATAGGAATCTGCGTGAAGGATTGAAGTCAGTAAACTCTGGAGGAATAATCATGGCAGAGCGTCTCTCCGAACAACTCGCCGAATTGTCAGTTCGCGCCAAAAACGCCGAGGATGCAGCCGCTGCGGCGCAGAAGGAAGCACATGAAAAAATCGAGGCGCGCAGAGAGCAGGCACACGCTGCTGCGACAGCTGCGACGGAAAAGGTGAATCAGCAGGTCAAGTCCGTCAAGGACACCGCCAGCAGAAACTGGAGTGCACTAGAAGCGAAAATCGCCGCCGACATCCAGGCGTTGAAGGCGGGAATTGCCCAGCGAAAACGAGAGCGAGAGGCCGGGCGCGCTGAACGAAATGCCGAGAGACTTGAGTGGGAGGCGGGTTTCTCGATCGACTATGCCGTCGCGTCGATTGAGCAGGCCCAGTTGGCCGTCCTCGATGCCATCGCTGGCCGCGTTGAGGCCGAGGAGGTCAGGAAAGCCGGGTAGCAAACGCATGGCCGCCGTTTTGCAAGGTGTGCATGATATCGTGGCCTCTGGCGGAAACTCGCCGTACGTACCGGCGGAAAATCCGGCAATCTGTTGAATGTTCACGTCGACTTGCTGCGAACGCTGATCCAGCTGCCGCGCTCGCGGCAATGATGGATTTAATTGTATCTTCACCGCCAATAAAAGATGAAGCTGGCGATGACGAGCATTGCCGTCACCGCCAGCATTTGCGCGAACGCTTCCGAGGCCGCCCTCTTGGTGGCTTCCTTCATGCAGTTCTCCCTAGCGCATGATCCGCCAAAGTGTGAGCGGTTTGGCGATAAGATCATGCGTCTTTTAAAGAGAGCGCGCGAGCGCGCTCTTGGGCGTGAATCATCATCGCCCGCGAAGGCCTGATGACTCGATTCGATTCTTACTCGGAACACCCCGCGACGAGTATTCGCTTTGATGAGTCCCCACTCAGCGAGTATCGACGGTGCCAGAGTCGAATAGCAATGCGGCGGCATTTTGACTCGCGCGTGACGACATTGGCGAAGTTTCCGCCGACGAAGTCCAACCAAACTTTCGCGCGTTCGACAGCGCGGCTGATTTTGCTAGATGGCGCAAGCCGTTGATCCGCCGTCATCAGCCAGATACTGTTCCGAACGGAACCTGCCATTCGATTAAAAAGAGTCCGCGACCAACATTGCAAAACCCCGGGGATAAACCATGGCCCGTATCGATTATTGCGATACTTCGAAATCAAGCGAACGCACCCGCGAAATCCTCGGCAAGAACCGTAACGCCAATATCTTTAGAATGATGGCTCACTCGCCGAGTTATTTTGAACAATATTGCCGGCTGGGCGGCGCGATCCGCCACAAGGGTGAGCTGGATCCGATCGTGCGTGAGCTGGCGATCACGCGCACGGGAATCCTGTGCGAGGCGCCTTATGAAGTAGTCGCGCATAAGCGTATCGGCAAAGGCGTTGGAGTCACCGACGAGCAAAACGCCGCACTGGAGGATTGGAAATCCGCGACCTGCTTTGACGACCTGCAGCGCGCGGCGCTCGCTTTTACCGACGAGATCGTCAAGCTGCGCCGTCCAACCGATGCGACGTTCAACGCCGTTGTCGCCAAACTGACACCGGCGGCGTTGATCGAGCTGCAGCTTTCGGTCGGCTTCTACATCATGACGTCGAAGTTTCTGGAAACGTTCGGCATCGACATGCAGCCGGTGCCGGAAGTGGTCTGAGCCACCGATCGCGTCGCTTGGTTCGCCGTCAGAAAATTCACCTTGAAGCAAGCGTTATCGTCGTGCACGCGGATCGAACTGAACGCATCGCCTGACGGTTCGAGGGTCGCGGCTCCCACATCTTTATGCGCGGCAAGTAAATTGTTACGCCGCGGTCATGCGCGGAACTGCGCGCCTACGTCTCGACGATCGCCAGCACCTGTCCCTCGGCAACCACGTCGTCCAGGCTGACGAGAATCGATTTGAGTTTGCCTGCTGCAGGCGAAGCGACCGGGATTTCCATTTTCATGGCTTCGACGAATGCGATGTCGTCGCCATCGCTGACGCTGCCACCCACCTCAACGGGAAGCGCGCAGACACGCCCGGCCACCTCGGTCACAATCTTGATGTCTGGCATTCCGTTCTCCGGGACCGTCTTGCGGACAATTGCCCTCGCGAACGGCTTTTTGTTGTGGCCGCAGATTGCCTGAGGTAGCTTGTTCTGCAAGTGGAAATTGTATTCCGCATGACGGAATGAACGGCGGGGAGCATGGGACGACGCTCGGAGCGGCTCAGCAAACAGGGAATGCTCGCCAGCGACCTTGCAGGTGAAGGTGATGTTTTCCAGGTGGTGTCGCGCGCATTCGACGTATTGCGCCTGCTTCGAGGCCCACGAGGCGCGGCTCGGCAATCTGGAAACCTCCAATCGCTGCGGTCTGCCGCGATCGACGGTGTCGCGCCTGACCCACACGCTTACCCGGATGGGCCAGCTCCTCTATCTGCCGCGTGACCAGAAATACGCATTGGCCCAAGCGCAGTCGCAATGAGCACCTCGATGATGTGCGGGCTGCAGTTGCGCAACTTGATCCGGCTGCGGCTGCAGCATGTCGCCGAGCAATTGCCGGGTACCGTCGGGTTCGTGATTTTGGACGCATAATAGTAAAATCATCAAGACGGAGATACGAATGAACTGGAAGCCGGAACTCGACGACCTCGCCCGGCGCGAAGCGTTCGCGCGCGAGATGGGAGGCGTTGACAAGGTCAAGCGGCAGCGCGAGCAGGGCCGGCTCACCGTTCGCGAGCGCATCGACAGGCTGGTCGACTCGAGGAGCTTCCACGAGATCGGGGCGATTTCCGGCAGCGCCGAATATGACGAGAACGGCGAACTCAAGAATCTGACGCCGGCGAACTGCGTCTTCGGCCGCGGCAAGATCGACGGCCGGACGGTGGTCGTGGTCGGCGACGATTTCACCGTGCGCGGCGGCTCCGCGGATGCCTCGATCTCCGCCAAGCCGCTGATGGCCGAGGAGATGGCACACGACTTCCGCCTGCCCATTGTCCGGCTGATCGAAGGCTCCGGCGGCGGCGGCTCGGTGAAAACCATCGAAACCAAGGGCGCGGCCAATCTGCCCGGCGGCATCGGCGGCACGCGCTGGTACTGGTACACGACGGCGAATATGGCCCGCGTGCCGGTGGTCGGATTGGGGCTCGGCTCGGTCGCAGGTTTGGGCGCAGCGAGGCTTGCGGCCAGCCATTATTCGGTCATGACCAAGAACTCGGCGATGTTCGTCGCGGGTCCGCCCGTGGTGAAACGCCTTGGCCAGGACCTCAGCAAGCAGGAACTTGGTGGAGCCGATATCCAGACCCGCGCCGGCGGCGTCGATCATGCGGTCGATACCGAGGAGGAAGCCTTCGCCTGCGCCAAGCGTTTCCTCTCTTATCTGCCCTCGTCGGTCTATGAACTGCCGCCCACGCTTCCCTGCGACGACGATCCGGAGCGCGCCGAGGAATCCCTGCTGAAGGCGGTGCCGCGAAACCGCCGCCAAGTCTACAAGATGCGCCCTATTATTAATGCGGTTGTCGATAAGGATTCGTTTTTTGAGATGGGCGCGAATTTCGGCCGCTCGGTCATCGCCGGATTTGCCCGCCTGGAAGGCCGCGCCGTGCTGCTGCTCGCCGGCGATCCCTTTCATTACGGCGGGTCGTGGACGGCGGAAGCGTGCCAAAAGGTGGTGCGGTTCGCCGATCTCGCCGAAACCTTCCATCTTCCGGTGGTCTATCTGATGGATTGTCCGGGCTTCATGATCGGGCTCGACGCCGAGAAGGCGGCGACCATCCGACACGGCGTGCGTGCCATGGCCGCCGTCAACCAGACTACCGTTCCCTGGTGCACCATCATCGTGCGAAATTCCTTCGGCGTCGCCGGTGTGGTGCATCAGCCGGCGGACCGGTTCTCGTTGCGTTATGCGTGGCCATCGGCCTATTGGGGTTCGCTGCCGCTGGAAGGCGGCATCGAGGCGGCCTATCGCGCCGACATCGACGCCGCTGACGATCCGAAAGCCAAGTTGCAGGAGATCGAGGACCGCCTCAACAAGCTGCGCTCGCCGTTTCGCTCGGCCGAACGGTTCTGGGTCGAGGAGATCATTGATCCGCGCAAAACCCGCTCGCTGCTCTGCGAATTCGCGCGGCTCGCTGAACCAATCCGCACGCCTGGCCCTGCAACCAACATGACGATCAGGCCGTAGTTACCTGTCCCTCATGCTGAGGAGCGCGTCTTCGCGCGTCTCGAACCATGAAGTGCCACAAGCGCTCATCCTTACGCGGCCAAGAGGCCGCTCCTGAGGATAAGGAAGATCGAACTCTCACGCGGCCGCAGGTTTCGGGTGCCGCGAGATTGCGAGCGTGATCAACGCTGCGACGATGCACAGCGCGCCGGCGGCGAAGAATGCCGGCAGATAGGTCGCGAGCACGGTTCGCGACAGGCCCGCACCGAATGCCGCAGCGCCTGCGCCCAATTGATGGCCGGCGAAGATCCAGCCGAACACCAGATTCGCGCGCTCCGGTCCGAACCGCTGCGCAGTGAGCCGCACCGTCGGCGGCACTGTCGCGATCCAGTCGAGGCCATAGAACATCGCAAACAGCGACAGGCCGTAGAATGAGAAATCGGTGAATGGCAGGAACAGCAGCGACAGCCCGCGCAGGCCGTAATACCAGAACAACAGCCAGCGGTTGTCGTAACGGTCCGACAGCCACCCGGACGCAATGGTGCCGACGAAATCGAACACGCCCATGGCAGCGAGGAGGCTCGCGGCCTGAACCTGCGGAATACCGAAATCGAGACACATCGGAATCAGATGCACCTGGATCAGGCCGTTGGTGCTGGCGCCGCAGATGAAGAAGGTGCCGAACAGAATCCAGAACACCCGTGTCTTCGCAGCATCGCGCAACGCGCCGAGCGCTGCCGCCATGATCGGCGCATTGTTCGGAGGCGGCACCGGCAGCGGCTGCGTGCCCTTATCGCCGAACGGCCGCAGCCCGACATCGCTGGGCCGATCGCGCATCACCAGCAGCACCGCGAAAGCCGCGACGCCCAGCATCACGCACACCAGCGCCAGCGCGATCCGCCAGCCCATCCGTTCGGTGAGGCCGGCGAGCAGCGGCAGGAACACCAATTGCCCGGTCGCCACGCTTGCGGTGAGGATTCCGACCACCAGCCCGCGCCGCGCCGCAAACCAGCGCGCGGCGATGGTCGCGCCGAGCACCAGCGCAGTCATGCCGGTGCCGATGCCGATCACGACGCCCCACAGCAACATCAATTGCCACACCTTGGTCATCGCCAGCGACATCACAAGCGCGGAGGCCACGATCAGCAATGCCGACAGCGTCACGTTGCGCAGGCCGTAGCGGTTAAGCAGCGCGGCTGCGAACGGCGCCATCAGGCCGAACAGGATGAAGCGGATCGACAGCGCCGAGGAAATCTCCGCGGTGGTCCAGCCGAACTCATTTTGCAGCGGCACGATGAAAACACCGGGCGCGCCGACCGTGCCGGCACTGATCAGCGCGGTGAGAAACGTCACGCCGACCATCGCCCAGCCGTAATGGATATTGCGGCGGGCGAGCGCGGCCGACAGCCAATTGGAGATCATGGTTTTCCCTGTCCGGAATTCCTGACGGTGACGAGGTGCGACGGTATCAACGTTAGTTGACGATGCGTTCCACGGCAATGGCAGTGGCTTCGCCGCCGCCGATGCAGAGCGCCGCGACGCCGCGCTTCAGATTCTGCGCTTCGAGCGCATGCAGCAGCGTCACGATCAAACGTGCTCCCGTCGCGCCGATCGGGTGTCCGAGCGCGCAGGCGCCGCCGTTGATGTTAAGCTTCTCGCGCGGAATCCCCAGGTCGCGCTGCGCCGCCATCGCCACCACCGCGAATGCCTCGTTGATCTCGAACAGATCGACGTCGCCGACGCTCCAGCCGACCTTGTCGAGCAGCTTGCGGATCGCCGGGATCGGCGCTGTGGTGAACCATTGCGGCTCCTGGCTGTGGGTGGCGTGGCCCTTGATCTCGGCCAGTGTCGGAAGGCTATCGCGATCGGCAAGCGATCGTTTTGTCAGTATCAGCGCGGCGGCGCCGTCCGCATTTGCAGAGGAGGCCGCCGGCGTGATGGTGCCGTTGGCGCGGAACGCCGGCTTCAGTCCCGGAATCTTGGCGGGATCGACCTTCAACGGGATCTCGTCGTTGCCAATCGTGCGGGCACCGGCCTTTTCGGTTACCGTGAGCGGCACGATCTCGGCCTTGAAAGCGCCGCCTTCCACGGCCTTGCGGGCCCGCGTCAGCGTCTCAATGGCATAGGCGTCCTGAGCGGCGCGGGTGAACTGATAGGCCTCCGCAGTAGCTTCGCCGAAATCGCCCATCGAACGTCCGGCCTCATAGGCATCTTCCAAGCCGTCCAGCACCATGTGGTCGATAATTCGATCGTGACCGGCGCGATAGCCACCCCGCGCCTTCGCCAGCAAATAGGGCGCGTTGGTCATGCTCTCCATGCCGCCGGAAACAACGATCCCGGCGGAGCCGGCATTGATGATGTCATGCGCCAGCATGGTGGCCTTCATGCCGGAGCCGCAGACCTTGTTGATGGTGGTGGCGCCCGTCGCATCCGGCAGCTTGGCGCCGCGTGCGGCCTGGCGCGCCGGAGCCTGGCCCTGTCCGGCCGGCAGCACGCAGCCCATGAACACTTCGTCGATCCGGTCGGGTGACAGCTTGGCGCGCTCGACGGCGGCGCCGATCACATGGGAACCGAGCTGATGCGCGCTGAAGGGCGAAAGATCGCCCATAAACCGGCCAAGCGGCGTGCGGGCGGCGGAAACGATGACGACCGGATCGGAAGCTGTAGCCATGGCAGATGCTCCTCAATTCTCGCGTTACGTGGAGGGCGATATTATTTACATGATATCCATCATATGATGCGCCGCAAAATTTGCAACGGTAGGGCGGGCAATAATTGTGGTGAAATAGCCAGCCGAGGGGGCAGTGGGATCCAACGGGTGCAACTGTCAGCATCCGCGAAGGCGGATGATCCAGTAAACACTGCGGTCAGCGATTACTGGATGCCCCGCCTGCGCGGGGCATGACGGCTACTTTTCCTCGCTACCGCTTCCTGTCGATAAAACCCCGCATCAGCCGCTGCGGCTCGCCGGTCAGGAACGATTGCCCGAAGACGCCGATGCTGAGGTTGACGGATTCCTTCAGCGGCAGTTCTTCCCATTGTCGCAGCAGGGCTTTCTGCGAGCGCAGCGCTTCCGGGCCGCATTCCAGCAGGGCCGCCACCGTGCGCTCGACCGCGGCATCGAGGCCGCCTTGCGGTGCGACCACGTCGACCAGCCCCCAGGCAAGTGCCGTGGGTGCGTCGATGTTTTCCGCGGTCATGATCAGCCAGCGGGCGCGGCCCCAGCCGATCAGCCGCGGCAACAGCGCCGCATGGATGACCGAGGGAATGCCGACCCTGACCTCCGGCATGCCGAATTTGGCGTCGTGCGCGGCAATCCGGAAATCGCAGGCCGCGGCGACTTCGAGACCGCCGCCGAGGCACCAGCCGGGCAAGCGCGCGATCACCGGCGCCGGAAACGCGCGCACGGCCTCGCAAAGATCGCGCAGGCCGGTGATAAATTTCTCGGCGGACGCCTGGTCGAGCTTTGCCATTTCCTTGATGTCGGCGCCGCCGATCATGCTCTTTTCGCTTTGGCCGGCGATGACAAGCACGCGAATCCGCGGTTCCGTCGCAAGGAGCTCCAACCCCTCGCGAACGCCGTTGATGACGGCCGATCCGAGGATGTTGAGCGAACCGGCATTGCAGATCGTCATGCGAACGACGCCGCGCGGGTCGCGATCGACGCCGCAATAGGGATTGAGCATTTCCATGGACGGTCTCGCAATTCGTAGGGCGCGCGTGGACGCGGTTCGTGCCACTTCCCGGGCAAGGCGCGGTCTTGTCAAGGGCACTGAGTTTCATCCTTCAGGACGGGCTCAATATCGCGGTTGCGAAGTAGCCGTTCCTGAGGCTGCACGAACGAAATAAAATGCAGTGTTTTGCGGCAATAGATGCTATTATATGACTGCAAACATCTTATAGGACTACCAATGCGTTACTCCAGGGAACACAAGCTCGAGACCCACGCCCGGATCGTGAAGAAAGCCTCGGTACGGCTGCGCGAGAAGGGGGCGCACGGCATCGGGGTCGCCGACCTGATGAAGGACGCGGGGCTTACCCACGGGGGGTTCTACGCTCACTTCGATTCTCGGGAAGCGCTGGTGATCGAGGCTTTTGCCTATGCGATGGATCGGGGGACGGAGCGTTGGCGCAAGCTCGCCGAACAGACGCCACCGGCCAAGCGCCTGGCAACGATCGTGGAGTCCTATCTGACGCCGGTTCATCGCGACGATCCCGGCCGTGGCTGCGCGATCCCGACGCTGGGCGCGGAAATCGCCCGCGAGAGCCCAAGGACTCGCAAGGCGTTCGCGGCCAAGCTGGAGCAGATGATCGACATGCTCGCGGCGCAGATTCCTGACGTTCCGCGCAAGGCCGCGCGCAAACAGGCGACGGCGACAATCGCGACCATGATGGGGACGCTGGTGCTGGCCCGCGTCGCCGGCAATGGGGACTTTTCCGACGAAATTCTCGGCGCCGGGCGCGAAGCCGTGCTTGATCGGGCGAAGCCGACGAAGCGGGCGACGAAGAAATCCGTAGCCAAAAGAGCCCCTACAACAGCGCGGCACTGACGAGGTCTCGCGGCAATCGCATTCGACGTTGGTCTTAGGCGGCCGAAAACGCGGCAAAGCCGGCTTTTTTCGCAAATTCGCCGGGCGTAGAAACCCTTTCCAAACGCCGCAAAGACTGCAAGATGCCGCCAAACCTGCACCCCGCAAAGGTATTGGAGGAACGCATGCGCACAATCGGACATTTTATCGGCGGCCGTGAGGTCAAGGGCACATCGGGCAGGTTCGCGGACGTATTTGAGCCAATGACCGGCGACGTCCAGGCCCAGGTGGCGCTGGCCTCCAAGGCTGAAGTGCGCGCGGCGGTCGAGAACGCCAAAGCCGCGCAAGCGGAGTGGGGCGCGACCAATCCGCAGCGCCGCGCCCGCGTGATGATGAAGTTCCTTGAACTGGCGCAGCGCGATTACGACAAGCTCGCCGATCTCCTGGCGCGCGAGCACGGCAAAACCGTTCCCGACGCCAAAGGCGACATTCAGCGCGGCCTCGAGGTGGTCGAATTCGCCTGCGGCATTCCGCATCTGATGAAGGGCGAATACACCGAGGGCGCCGGTCCGGGCATCGACATCTATTCGATGCGCCAGCCCTTAGGGGTCGTTGCCGGCATCACGCCGTTCAATTTCCCGGCGATGATCCCGATGTGGAAATTCGCGCCCGCGATCGCCTGCGGCAACGCGTTCGTCCTCAAGCCATCGGAGCGCGATCCCGGCGTGCCGATGAAGCTCGCGGAATTGATGATCGAGGCCGGCCTGCCGCCGGGAATTCTCAATGTCGTCAACGGCGACAAGGAAGCAGTCGACGCGATCCTCGACGACCCTGATATCCGCGCCGTCGGCTTCGTCGGCTCTTCGCCGATCGCGCAATATATCTACGAGCGCGCCGCCGCCACAGGAAAGCGCGCGCAGTGCTTCGGCGGCGCCAAGAACCACGCCATTGTCATGCCGGACGCGGACATGGACCAGACCGTCGATGCGCTGATCGGCGCGGGCTACGGCTCGGCCGGCGAACGCTGCATGGCGATCTCGGTGGCGGTGCCGGTCGGCAAGACCACCGCGGATCGTTTGATGGAGAAGCTGATTCCGCGGGTCGAGAACCTGAAGATCGGCACGTCGATCGATCCGTCCGCGGATTATGGTCCGCTGGTGACCAAGGCGGCGCTCGATCGTGTCAAGAATTATGTCGAGATCGGCATCCAGGAAGGCGCCAAGCTCGCGGTCGATGGCCGCGGCTTCAAGATGCAGGGCTATGAAAACGGCTTCTACATGGGCGGCTGCCTGTTCGACAACGTCACCAGGGACATGCGGATCTACAAGGAAGAAATCTTCGGCCCGGTGCTCTCGGTGGTGCGTGCCCACGATTACAACGAGGCTTTGAGCCTGCCGTCCGATCACGACTACGGCAATGGCGTTGCGATCTTCACCCGAGACGGCGACGCCGCGCGCGATTTCGCAGCCAAGGTCAACGTCGGCATGGTCGGCATCAATGTGCCGATCCCGGTGCCGATCGCGTATTACACCTTCGGCGGCTGGAAGAAATCCGGCTTCGGCGACCTCAACCAGCACGGGCCGGATTCGATCCGCTTCTACACCAAAACCAAGACGGTGACCGCGCGCTGGCCCTCCGGCGTCAAGGAAGGCGCGGAGTTCTCAATTCCGACGATGAATTGAGGGGGTGCATGATCTCGTAGACAGGCGCGGGCATCAGATGCAATTCGCTCTCAACGAGGACCAGATTGCGGTTCGCGACATGGCGCGGGATTTTGCCGCGGAAAAAATCGCGCCGCATGCGATCCGCTGGGACGAGGAGAAGCATTTCCCTGTCGATGTGATGCGCGAGGCGGCCACCCTCGGCATCGGCGGCGTGTATATCCGCGATGACGTCGGCGGCTCCGCGCTGAGCCGGTTCGATGCGGCGCTGATCTTCGAGGCGTTGGCGCAGGGCTGTCCGACGGTGTCGGCGTTCATCTCGATCCACAACATGGCGTCCTGGATGATCGATGCCTTTGGCAATGACACGCAGCGGAAAAAATGGCTGCCGAAGCTCTGCACGATGGAGCTATTGGCAAGCTACTGCCTGACCGAGCCGGGCTCAGGATCGGACGCGGCGGCGCTGCGCACCCGCGCGGTGCGCGACGGCGAGCATTATGTGCTCAACGGCCAGAAGCAGTTCATTTCCGGCGCCGGCAAGGGCGACATCTATGTGGTGATGGTACGGACCGGAAATGACGGCCCCGGCGGCATCTCGACGCTGGTGATCGAGGGCGACACATCAGGCCTTTCGCTCGGCGCCAATGAGCGCAAGATGGGCTGGAATGCGCAACCGACGCGCGCGGTGATTTTCGAGAATGCGCGGGTGCCCGTTGCCAACCGGCTGGGCGATGAGGGCATCGGCTTCAAGATTGCGATGGCCGGGCTCGATGGCGGACGTATAAATATCGCCGCGTGCTCGCTGGGCGGCGCGCAAAACGCGCTCGACAAGTCGCTGGCCTACATGAAGGAGCGCAAGGCCTTCGGAAAACGCCTCGATGAATTCCAGGCGCTGCAATTCCGTCTTGCGGACATGGCGACCGAACTGGAGGCGGCGCGGACCTTTGTATGGCGCGCGGCGGCGGCGCTCGACCGCAAGGACCCTGACGCGACCATGCTGTGCGCCATGGCCAAGCGCTTCGGCACCGACGTCGGTTTCGAGGTCGCCAATCAGGCGCTGCAATTGCATGGCGGCTACGGTTACCTCAGTGAATACGGCATCGAAAAAATCGTGCGCGATCTGCGCGTGCACCAGATTCTCGAAGGCACCAACGAAATCATGCGGCTAATCGTGGCGCGCAAGCTGATCGAGGGCGCGCGATGACGACTTCCGCGGTTGCCGTCGCGGGTCCTGAACCCGACTTCATCGCGCGGCGCGAGGGCGCGGCCGGCGTTATCCGCCTCAACCGGCCGAAGGCGATCAATGCCGTAACGCTGGAGATGTTTCGCGACATCGACAAGGCGCTCGACCAGTTCGAGGCCAATCCGGCGATCGGCCTGATTCTGCTGGAGGGCGCGGGCGAGCGCGGCCTCTGCGCCGGCGGCGACATCCGGGCGCTCTATGAAAGTTCGAAAGTTCAGGGCGATCTAGGCAAAATCTTGTGGCGCGAGGAGTACATTCTCAACGCGCGCATCGCCAAATTCCCGAAACCCTATGTGGCGTTCATGGACGGCATCGTGATGGGCGGAGGCGTAGGCCTTTCCGCGCACAGCAGTCATCGCGTGGTCACCGAGCGCACAAAACTCGCGATGCCGGAGGTCGGTCTCGGCTTTTTTCCGGATGTCGGCGGCACCTGGCTGCTGTCACGCTCGCCAGGCGAGGTTGGGACGTATTTTGGGTTGACCGGCCACACCATGAACGGCCCCGACGCGATCTATGCGCGTTTTGCAGACGCGGTCGTACCGTCCGCTAAACTTGCTGCGTTACGCGAGGCTCTCGTCAATTTTCGCGGAGCCGCGAGTTCCGCCGATGTAAGAAACACAATCGGTGCTTTCGCAACCGGTGAAATCGCCGGGCCTGTCGCGGCGATGCAATCCCAAATCGATCGCTGGTTTGCCCATGATCGGATGGAAGATATCATCGCAGCCCTGCAGCGGGATGGTTCGGAACTGGCGCAAGCGACACTCAAGACATTGAACGAGAAGTCGCCGCGCGGCATGGTCGTCGCCCTAAAACTGTTGCGGTTGGCGCGCGCTTCGTCCTCGCTGGAAGAATGTCTGGTGCGGGAATATCGCGCCGCGCTTGAAGTGTTCGCCAGCGACGATTTTCGCGAAGGCATCCGCGCGGCTGTCATCGACAAGGATCGCAATCCCCGGTGGTCGCCATCGCGGATCGAGGATGTTACGCCTGAGATGGTTGCGCCGTACTTCGCAGAGATCGGCGCCGACGAACTGGTGTTTAGCGAACCCAAATAGAAACTCCTGAGCGGAGGGAATTAGACATGACAAGCATCGCATTCATCGGCCTCGGCAACATGGGCGGGCCGATGGCTGCCAATCTGGTCAGGGCCGGTCACAAGGTGACAGGCTTCGATCTGGTGGAAGGCTCGCGCACTCAGGCAAAAGCGGATGGCGCTGCGATCGCCGACAGTGCGGCCAGCGCGGTGAAGAGCGCCGAAGTCGTCATTACGATGCTGCCGGCCGGCAAGCATGTTCTTTCAGTCTGGACCGAGATATTGCCTTCGATGGCAAAGGGATCGCTGATCATCGATTGTTCGACCATCGATGTCGAGAGCGCCAAGCAGGCCCATGCGCTGGCGGCGAAGCATGGTATTGCCTCGGTCGATGCGCCGGTGTCCGGCGGCACCGGCGGTGCCAAGGGCGCAACGCTGACCTTCATGGCCGGCGGCGATGAAAAAGCGTTCGTAGCGGCAAAGCCGGTGCTGGAAAAGATGGGCAAGAAGATCGTGCACTGCGGCGGCGCCGGCGCGGGGCAGGCGGCGAAAATCTGCAACAACATGATCCTGGGTATTTCCATGATCGCGGTCAGCGAAGCCTTTGCGCTCGCCGAAAAACTTGGGCTGTCGCATCAGGCGCTGTTCGATGTCGCATCAACCTCGTCGGGCCAATGCTGGTCGCTGACGACTTATTGTCCGGTGCCGGGCCCGGTGCCGACATCGCCGGCGAACAACGAATACAAACCGGGTTTTGCTTCAGCCCTGATGGTCAAGGACCTCACGCTGGCGCAGGATGCGGCCAAGGCCGCCGGCGCGGCGACGCCGCTTGGAAAGCACGCGCAGGAAATCTACAAGGCGTTCGACGGCGCGGGGCATGGCGGGGTGGATTTCTCCGGGATCATCCAACATGTCCGCGGCCTGGCCGGAAATAGCTGAAACCGATGACCACATTCCAGGACGCGCGCTCCTTCCTGCTCAAGCATCGTACCGACTACGATACGGCGGTCAAAGGATTCCGATGGCCGGATCCGGCGCCGTTCAACTGGGCGCTGGACTGGTTCGACGCGGAGCTGGCGCGCGATCCAGAAAGCAAAAACCGCCCGGCGTTGTGGATCGTCGACGCCGGCAGCAATCGCGAAACAAAGCTTTCGTTCGAGGCGCTGTCCCGCCGTTCCAATCAGGTCGCGAATTTCCTGCGCGCACAGGGGCTGAAACGCGGCGATCATTTGCTGCTCTTGCTCGGCAATGTCATTCCGCTATGGGAGACCATGCTGGCGGCGATGAAGCTTGGGGTGGTGGTCATCCCCGCGACAACGCTGTTGACGCCGGACGAACTGCGCGACCGCCTAGATCGCGGCCGTGCCAAAGTCGTGGTGGCGTCGCAAGATCAAGTCGCGAAATTCGCCGGCCTCGGTGGCAATCAACTTGTTCGCATCGTCGCCAACGCGCCCTCGAATCAAGAGGGCTGGCTACCGTACGAACAAGCCGTAGATTTTCCCGACGACTTCATGCCGGAAGGGCCGACAAAGCCCGACGATCCGATGCTGCTGTATTTTACTTCGGGCACCACGGCGAAACCGAAGCTGGTGCGACACAGCCAGCGCAGCTACCCCGTCGGCGGATTGTCGACGATGTACTGGCTCGGGCTGCAGCCGGGAGACGTCCATCTGAACATTTCTTCGCCGGGCTGGGCCAAGCATGCCTGGAGCTGTTTCTTCGCGCCCTGGAATGCCGGCGCCACCGTGTTCGTGGTCAATCAGCCGCGCTTCGACGCCAAGGGATTGCTCGCGACCATCGGGCGGTGCGGCGTCACCACGCTGTGCGCGCCGCCGACAGTGTGGCGGCTGTTCATTCAGGAGAAGCTTGCAACCGTCAAGGTGTCGCTGCGCGAGGTGTGCGGCGCCGGTGAGCCGCTCAATCCCGAAGTGATCGATCAGGTGCGCGCGGCGTGGGGGCTGACGATCCGCGACGGCTACGGCCAGACCGAAACCACAGCACTGGCGGGGAATTCGCCGGGGCAAAAAGTGAAGGTAGGGTCGATGGGCCGCCCGTTGCCGGGTTACCGTGTGCAGATCACCGATGGCGACGGACAAATCACGAAAGAGGGCGAGGTCACCTTGTTGCTCGGTGCCGACAGGCCGGCGGGCCTAATGCAGGGATATCAGGGCGACGATGGCAAACTGATTGGCGCGGACGGCGATCTCTATCGCAGCGGCGATGTGGTGTTTGCCGACGATGAGGGCTACCTGACCTTCGTCGGCCGCTCCGATGATGTCTTTAAATCATCGGACTACCGCATCAGCCCGTTCGAACTCGAAAGCATCCTGCTCGAACATGAATCGGTCGCGGAGGCCGCCGTCGTTCCCAGCCCCGATCCGATTCGTCTTGCCATACCCAAGGCTTATGTGCTGCTTGTGTCGGGCGCGGAGCGCTCGGGCGAAACCGCGCTGTCGATCTTTCGGCACCTGCACACCCGGCTGGCGCCCTTCAAACGCATCCGACGGATCGAACTCGTGACCGAACTGCCGAAGACGATTTCGGGAAAAATCCGCCGCGTGCAGTTGCGCCGCCTGGAGCACGACAATGATCGCGGCGACGCGCTGCGGGGCAAGGAATTCCGCGAAGAGGATTTCCCGGAATTGCAAAAGGTACGGCCGGCTGGATCGGCGGGGCATTGACGAATGAATGAAGTCTGGAAGAAGCCCCCGATTTCGCTTGAGGCCTATCAGAAAATGGTCGGCCACGAAGTCGGCGTGTCGTCATGGCATCTCGTCGATCAGAAGCGTATCGATGTGTATGCCGATGTGATCGAAGATCATCAATTCATCCATGTCGACCCCGAGCGAGCAAAAAAGGAAACGCCATTCGGTACAACCGTGGCGCATGGATTCCTGACGATGTCGCTGATGAGCATCATGTCGTATGAGGTGATGCCGGTCATCGAGGGGGCCACGATGGGCGTCAACTACGGCTTCGACAAGCTCCGTTTCATCTCGCCGGTGCGTGCAGGCTCGCGTGTCCGCGGCCGCTTTACGTTGACGGAGGCGACGTTGCGCAAGCCGTCCGAACTGCTGTCGCGCACCAATGTCAGCGTCGAAATCGAGGGCGAGACGAAGCCGGCCTTAGTGGCCGACTGGATCGGCCTGATTTATTTTGCCTAAAACTCGGGAACTGCAATCATGACAATCAGGTTTGACGGACGCGTCGCCATCGTTACCGGCGCGGGCAATGGTCTTGGACGCGCGCATGCGCTGGGATTGGCGAGCCGCGGCGCGAAGGTAGTCGTCAACGATTTCGGCGGCGCCCGCGACGGCAGCGGCGGATCGCTCAACCCGGCGGAAACGGTGGTCGAGGAAATCCGAAAAGCCGGCGGCGTAGCGATGGCTGACGGCGCCGACGTCTCAAATTTCGAGCAGGTCAAGGCGATGGTGGATCGCGCGACCAGGGAGTGGGGCAGTGTCGACCTGCTCTGCGCCAACGCCGGCATCTTGCGCGACAAATCGTTCGCCAAAATGGAAATCGCCGATTTCGCCAAGGTGCTGGATGTGCATCTCACCGGCACGTTCTACTGCTGCAAGGCGGTATGGGACGGCATGCGCGAACGCAATTACGGCCGCATCGTTGTCACCACCTCATCATCAGGCCTTTTCGGCAATTTCGGCCAGGCCAATTACGGCGCCGCGAAAGCCGGAATGGTCGGACTGATGAATGTGCTGGCCGAGGAAGGCCGCAAGAACAACATCCGCGTCAACACGATTTCACCGACCGCGGCGACACGGATGACGGAAGAATTGCTTCCTCCGCAGGCGCTGGCGCTGATGAAGCCGGAAGCGATCACGCCGGCGGTGCTTTATCTGTTGGGCGAGGAGGCGCCGACGCGCACCATCATGGGCGCGGGAGCGGGTTCCTTTGCGGTGATCAAGATCCTGGAGACCGAAGGCATCAACCTGCCGCCATCCGACTGGACGCCGGACGCGGTCGCTGCGCACTTCGCTGAAATAAGCGACATGAGAAAAGCGAAGGCGCTGGAAGGCGCGTTCCAGCAGACCCAGAAATACGTCGAGCAGGCCGCGGCGATGGCGGGCGTTAAGTTGTAAAATGACGCCGTCATTCCGGGGCGAGAGTGTTTAAAACTCAAGTCGCCATCATCGGCGCCGGTCCCGCCGGGCTGATGGCGGCCGAGGTGTTGGTGCAGGGGGCGCCGGCGTCACGGTCTATGATGCGATGCCGTCGGCGGGCCGCAAGTTCCTGATGGCGGGGCGTGGCGGGCTTAATCTTACGCATAGCGAGGCGTTGCTGGAATTCATGACGCGCTACGGTGCGGCGGCTCCGCATCTCGCAGCGGCAATCGGCTCATTTCCGCCAGATGGATTGCGCGAATGGAGCGAGGCGCTGGGACAGCCGACATTTGTCGGCTCCAGCGGCCGGGTATTCCCAAAAGCGTTCAAGGCTTCGCCATTGCTGCGCGCATGGTTGCGGCGGCTGGATTCCATGGGCGTGCGATTCGCGCTGCGCCACCGCTGGACCGGCTGGGACGAGAACGGCGGTCTGCTGTTTCACACTCCCGATGGGCCAAGTAGCATCGAAGCACGCGCGGGCGTGCTCGCGCTCGGCGGCGCAAGCTGGCCGCGGCTCGGATCCGACGGAGGGTGGGCGGAAACGCTTGCGGCGAAGGGAGTGACGATATCGCAGCTCCGGCCGGCCAATTGCGGATTCACCGTCGGCTGGTCCGACATTTTTCGCGACCGCTTCGAAGGCCAACCGCTGAAAGGGATTGCGCTGTCATTTGGCCAGCGCACTGTGCGCGGAGAAGCCACCATTACGCGCACAGGTCTTGAGGGTGGCGCTATCTATGCACTGTCGGCTGATTTGCGCGAGTCCATCGCCGGCTCAGGACAGGCAACACTCCACATCGCATTGCGGCCCGATCTCGAAATGCGGGACCTGATTGCGCGGCTGTCGGCGCCGCGAGGCAAACGATCCCTGTCCAATTTCCTTCGCAAGGCCGCGCATCTGTCGCCCGTTGCAATCGCCCTGTTGCAGGAGGCGGCGATTGCCTCTGGCGTGTCGCTGTCGTCGTTGTCATCCACAAGTCTCGCTGGATTGATCAACGCGGTGCCGATTAAGCTTAACGGCCTGGCGCCGATCGCGCGTGCGATCTCGACCGCGGGCGGGATATCGTTCGATGAACTCGACGCCGACTTCATGATCCGCCGCCTATCTGGCGTGTTCGCCGCCGGCGAAATGCTCGACTGGGAAGCGCCGACCGGCGGCTACCTGCTGCAGGCCGCGTTTGCGACCGGCGCGGCGGCGGGAAGGGGGGCGCTGAAGTGGCTGGAGAGCTAGGCCATATTCATAAATCGCGCTTGATGGGTGCTGAATCCTGGCCGGGTTCGAACCGGTGGTCGGGCAGAGACGACCTATGGGAGGAAATCTAATTTGTGTTCGTCGGTGGGTTCAAGGCACATGCAATTCCGTCATCTGTTGTTGTCGCTCGTTCTCGCGCTGATCGTTGCCGGCCCGCTTCCGGCGCGGGCGGACGCTCCGGCGGCAAAGGATGTCGGCACGATCGGCGACTGCCTGCGCAAGCAGGACAACAAGAAGGGGGGATCGCAGGAAGCCGACGAGGCGGCCTGCCTCATGACCGTGGCGAAGCCATGCATGGGCGGCGATGAAACGGGCGTGAGCTCGCGGCGCCAGATCGAATGCCTGGATCGCGAGCGGCTGGTCTGGGACAAGATCATCAACGATTCCTACAAGACCATGATGAACGCGCTCGAGCCCGACCAGCAGACCAAGCTGCGCGAGATGCAGCGGTCATGGATTCATACCCGCGATCTGACCTGCGCGTTCTGGTACGATTATTTCCAGGGCACGATGGCCAATCCAATGATCGCGTATTGCAACAACCGCGAGACCGCCCGGCGCGCGATCTTCCTGCGGATTTTCGCCGCGGATATCGCGGACCGAAAATAGTGTGTTCGATCGAGATGCCCGCTGACACGGCGCCGATTGGCGCTCCCTTTTGGCCTTGTGTCATCGGGATCTATGTCCGCTTCTCCGCTATGCCCCGAAAGCGCAAGTAACTTCAAAGCGGAGGTAACTTCCAAGCACTAACGCAACTTCCCGCGCGCCGCGACCGGTAGCGTGCCGATGATCTCGTCGCCGCGCACCATCACCACCTCGTCCATCATGTTGACGACCACACAGACATGGTTCGGTACGATCCGCACGACGTCGCCGACGACAGGACGGGTGTTGCTGCGCGTAAGGTCAAGAAAGCCGTGTTCCTCGGCAAAGCGGGCGATCCTGGCCTCGGGATGTTCGAGAATGAGTCCATGGCCGTCGAGCCCGCCGCCGGTATCGGAGGTGAGGGTTTTCGAGCCGGCATCGAGAATTCCGCGATCCGGGCCGGCGCGGCTGACCACGGTCGAATAGATGTTCAGCGCGCAATCGTCCCAGGATGCGACGCCGGCTGCGACCTGCATGCGATCATTGTAAATGTAGGTGCCGGGCCGATGCTCGGTGGCGCCCCTGAGTTTGCCGACATTTTTTAGATTTGGCGTGCCGCCGGTTGAGATCATGGTCGCCTCAAGCCCGAGCGCGCGCACGCCGGCCAAAGCTTCGTCGAAGAATTTTTGCGCCTCAGTCCATCCGCTCTCGGTCGGATACAGCATGAAACCGGCAAAGGTCAGTCCTTTCGACGCGGCAATCTCGCGCGCGAGCGCGATGGCTTCTGCAGGGGTTTCGACCCCGGCCCGTTTGCGCCCGGTATCGCACTCGACCACGACCGAGAGCTGCCGGCCCGAAGTCGCTGCCGCCCGCGGCAGGCCCGCGATCACAACCGAATTATCGGCGGCAACGGTCATGTTGGCCCTGGCCTGCAGCGCGCCGAGCCGCGCCATTTTCTCGTCGCCGATCAGGTTGTAGCTGATCAGGATGTCGTCGATGCCGGCGTCCGCCATCACCTCGGCTTCGCCGATCTTCTGGCAGGTAATGCCCTTGGCGCCGGCGGCGATTTGCAGCTTCGCGAGCATCGGGCTCTTGTGGGTCTTGATATGCGGCCGGTTGGCGACGCCGGCGGCATCGCAGGCGGCCTGGATCCGGGCGATGTTGCGCTCAACGCGGTCCATGTCGATGACCGCGGCGGGCGTGCCGTATTCGCGGGCGATTTTGGCGGCGAGGGGTGTGGTCATTGTGACTCCAAATCAAGCCTGTTCGATTTCTTCGCGCAGCACTTCAAGCTCCAGCCACTTGTTTTCGGCGGCCTCAAGCTCCTTTTGCGCCATCGAAAGCGCATCCGAGGCGGAATCGAACTTCTTGCGATCTTTCTTGTAGAGATTGGGATCGTCAAGATGCCGCTGCTGCTTGGCGATCTCGGCCTGCAATTTGGCGATCGTCTTCGGCAGCGTTTCCAGCGCGTGCTTTTCGTTGAAATTAAGCCGCCGCTTCGAGGTGCCCGAAGGCGCGCTGCCTTTCGATCCCTTATCATTCTCGACCGCGGCTGCCTTCACTGCCTCGCGCTTCAAATCGGCACCACGCTGCGCCAGCATGTCGGTGTAGCCGCCGGCATATTCGATCCAGCGCCCGTCACCCTCCGGCACAATCACCGAGGTCACGACGCGATCGAGAAAATCGCGGTCGTGGCTGATCAGGATCACGGTGCCTTCGTAATCGCCGAGCATTTCCTCCAACACGTCGAGGGTTTCGAGATCGAGATCGTTGGTCGGCTCGTCCAGCACCAGGAGGTTGGAGGGCTTCGCCAGCGCGCGCGCCAGCATCAGCCGGCCGCGCTCGCCGCCCGAGAGTACTTCCAGGGGCGTGCGCATCTGCTCCTGCGCGAACAGAAAGTCTTTCATATAGCTCACCACATGCTTCGGCTTGCCGCCGACCATCACGTGGTCGCCGCGTCCGCCGGTCAGGGCTTCGGCCAGCGTCGATTTTGGATCCAGGCTTTCGCGATGCTGGTCGAGCGTCGCCATTTCGATATTGGCGCCGAAGCGGATGGTGCCGGCATCGGGCGGCTTCGTGCCCGTCAGCATGTCGATCAGCGTGGTCTTGCCGGCGCCGTTCGGTCCGACGATGCCGATCCGGTCGCCGCGCTGCACGCGGATCGAGAAGCCATCGACGATCTTGCGATCGCCATAGGATCTGCCGATGTTTTTGGCTTCGATGATCAGTTTGCCGGATTTGTCGGCTTCCGCGGCGGCGAGATTGGCGTTTCCGGTGGCGCCGCGATAGTTCCGCCGCTGGTCGCGCAGCGCGTGGAGATTGCCGAGCCGCTTGACGTTGCGCTTGCGGCGGCCGGAAACGCCGTAGCGCAGCCAGTGCTCCTCGTTGACGATTTTGCGGTCAAGCTTGTGCTGGTCGCGCTCCTCCTCTGCCAGCACCTCGTCGCGCCAGGTCTCGAAGGCGCTAAAGCCGCGCTCGATCTGCCTGATCTGGCCGCGGTCGAGCCAGGCGGTCGAGCGCGACAGGTTCGACAGGAAACGGCGGTCGTGGCTGATGATGACCAGCGCGCTGCGGCGACTGCCAAGTTCGCTTTCCAGCCATTCGATGGTGGTCAGATCGAGATGGTTGGTCGGCTCGTCGAGCAGCAGGATATCGGGCGAGGGGGCCAGCACGCGCGCCAGCGCCGTGCGGCGGGCTTCGCCGCCGGAAAGATGCGCGGGGTCTTCCTCGCCGTGAAGCCCGAGCTGCTCGAGGACATAGCGGGCCTGATAATGGTCGTCGCCCGGGCCGAGACCCGCTTCGACATAGGCGAGCGTGGTTGCGTGGCCTTCGAAATCCGGCTCCTGCGGCAGATAGCGGATGGTCGCGCCAGGTTGCACGAAGCGGCTGCCGCTGTCGGGTTCGACGAGGCCGGCCGCGATCTTCAGCAGCGTCGATTTGCCCGAGCCGTTACGGCCGATCAAACACACCCGCTCGGCTGATGACACCGACAGTTCCACGCCTGACAATAGCGGCGTGCCGCCGAAGGTCAGCGCGATGTCTTTCAACTGGATCAGCGGAGGCGCCATGGTTTTTCGATTCTATTTCTGTGTGGGCTGCTCTGCCCGCTGGCGCTGGATGCGGCGGATGGTTTGATCGAGCGCCGACAAAAATGTCGAGCGGTCGCGCGGCGCGAACGATTTGGGACCGCCGGTCACTTCGCCCGATGAACGTAAATCGGTCATCAGATTGCGAACCGCCAGCGTCATGCCGATCGATTGTTCAGTAAACGGCTTGCCGTTGGGCGCGATCACCTCGGCCCCGGCCTTTACACATCGACTCGCCAGTGGAATATCGGATGTAATGACGATATCGCCTTTTCCTGCCCGTTCCGCAATCCAGTCGTCGGCGGCGTCCATCCCGGAACCCGCCGCGACACGCTCGATCATCGGATCCTGCGGCACCCGAATGAAATTGCCGGCGACCACACTGACGGGCAGGCCGTGCCTGCTGGCGACGCGGTAGATTTCATCTTTGACCGGGCAGGCGTCGGCGTCGACATAGATGCGGGTGATATTCAAAATGGGCGTCATCAGTTGGGATTTAGCTAGGGAATGCTGGCTGCGCTCTCAAGATGCGGGTCGTACTCCATCGGAAGCGGAATTGCGAGGAAAACACTGATGGGAACACGCTTGCCACGGCATTTTGTTCGCGTACGATTATCGGTAGAAAAGATAACTAAATAAGAGGAAACGGGCATGACAAGCCGGCTCGAAGCTTACCGCGTCTCGGCCTACAACACCGCCAAGCTTTCCGAAAACAAGATGCACGACGACACGGTCGCAAAACGGTTCGGATTCAGCGGCGGGCTGGTCCCCGGCGTCGACGTGATGGCCTACATGATGCACCTGCCGGTCAAGAAATGGGGGCGCGCGTTTCTCGAGCGCGGACTGATCGAGGCGCGCTTCGTCAAGCCGGTCTATGACGGCGAGGCCGCTGACGTGACAGGCGAGGAGAGCAATGGTGTGCTTTCGATCGGGGTCGAAAGCCGTGGCCAGCTCTGTGCGACCGGGAGTGCGTCGTTGCCTGTATCCGCGCCATCGGTCTCGATTTCGGAGTTCAGCGAAACCGCTGCGGTGAGTGAGCGCAGGCCGGTGAATGCGACGTCGTATGAACTCGGCAAGTGGCTTGGCACGGTGCCGCGTACATGGGCTGGAGAAGCAGCAGAAGAATATTTGACGGATGTGCGGGAGCGGGATCCGATTTACGCAAGCGAAGGACTTTGCCATCCCGGCCTGCTGCAGCGGGTCATGAACAAGGTGCTGGTCGATAACGCCATTCTCGGGCCGTGGATTCATGTCGGCAGCCGGATGCAGCTTCTGACCGCCGCTCGCAGCGGCGACGAACTGACCGCGCGCGCAAAGGTCACCGGCAATTTTGAAAAGAAGGGCCATCGCTTCGTCGAGCTGGACGCGCTTGTCGTCGCCAACGGCCGCACTCCGGTGGCGCATTGCCAGCACACAGCGATCTACCAGCCGCGCGAGCAGGCGGCGGCGTAGGGTTACTCAAATCGTCATGGCCGGGCTTGACCTGGCCATCCATCCTCTTCGCAAGACTCTCATGAAGATTGATGGATACGCGGGTCAAGCCCGCGTATGACGAGTGTGTTTGGTGTGACGCACCGTGCGCTCCGCATCGTTGGTCGTCATACCCCGCGAAAGCGGGGTATCCAGTACGCCGCGGCTTCACGGTTCTATTACCAATGTCTCGGAATACTGGATCGCCCGGCCAAGCCGGGCGACGACTGTTGCGTGCGGTCGCTATCTCACGCCACCTTCGCCTTCGCATCCTCGATGGCGCGCCAGACCCGTTCCGGGGTCAGCGGCATATCGATATGCGCGATGCCGTATTCGGAGAGCGCATCGACTACCGCGTTGACGATGGTGGAGAGACTGCCGGCGCAGCCGGCTTCGCCGCAGCCTTTGGTGCCGAGCGGATTGGATTTGGCGGGCACCGGATGATCGCCGACTTCCATCATCGGAATGTCTTCGGCACGCGGCATCGCGTAATCCATGAACGAGCCGGTAATCGGCTGGCCGCTCGAGTCGTAGCTGACGCATTCCATCAGCGCCTGTCCGATGCCCTGCGCGACGCCGCCATGTAACTGTCCGGCGACCAGCATCGGATTGACGATGGTGCCGAAGTCATTGACGCCGGTATAGCGCACGATCTGCACGATCCCGGTTTCGGGGTCGATCTCGACTTCGGCGACGTGGCAGCCATTGGGAAAGGTCGATGGCACGGCCTCGGTCGTATGGTCGACGTCGAGCGACGACGGCACGCCCTCCGGCATCTTGCCTTCGCGCAGGCGGCGCGCCAGCTCGATGATGTCGATGCTGCGATCGGTGCCGGCGATCGTGAACCGGCCGTTGCCGAATTCGATGTCGCCTTCCGCGGCTTCCAGCAGATGGGCGGCCGCGCGCTTGCCCTTTTCGATGATCAGTTTTGAGGCTTCGACGATCGCCATGCCGCTGGCGGTGATGGAGCGCGAGCCGCCGGTGCCGTTGCCGGTATGCACGATGTCGCTGTCGCCTTGTTCGAGCTTGACGCTTTCGAAGGGAACGCCGAGTTGCGCAGAGAGTACTTGCGCAAATGGCGTCGCATGACCCTGGCCATAGTCCAGCGTGCCGGTGATCAGTCGGACCGAGCCGTCATCCTCGAACACGATCTTGCCGAGTTCGACGCCGGGAGGGGCCGTGACTTCGAGATAAGAGCCGACGGCAATGCCTCTCAGCTTGCCACGCTTGCGGCTCTCCTTCTTGCGCCTGGCAAAACCGTCGTGATCGGAAATCTCGAGCGCCTTGTCGAAGACACCCTGGAAATCACCGCTGTCGTAGGTGACGCCAGACGAGGCTTCGAAGGGCATTTGCGCAGGCTTGATGAAATTGCGCTTGCGCAGCTTCAACCGGTTGATGCCCATCTCGTCGGCGGCGCGATCGATCAGCCGCTCCATGAAATAATTGGCCTCGGGACGTCCGGCGCCGCGATAGGCTCCCATCAGCGTGGTGTTGGTCAAGACGGTCTTGATGTCGACGGTCATCAGCGGCGTGCGATAGACGCTGGCGAGGTTCTTGCCGATGTTGAGCGAGAGGGGGCTCGGCGCGACGCCGGTGATGTAGGCGCCGAGATTGCCGTAGCCCGAGACCTTGACCGCGAGGAACTTGCCTTCGCTGTCGAGCGCAAGTTCGCAGTGAATCTGCTGCGCGCGGCCATGGCTGTCGGACAGGAAGCTGGTCGAGCGCTCGTCGGTCCATTTCACCGGACGGCCCAGCGCCTTTGCTCCATGCAATATGCAGAGATATTCGGGGTAATTGATGTTCTTCATGCCGAACGAGCCGCCGACATTGGCCGTCAGCAAATGAACCTTCTCGTTCGGAACTTTCAGGATGTTCTTGGCGAGGTTCATGCGGTTGCCGGCGACGCCCTGGGTCGGAACCTGGATGGTGTAGCGCTCGCTCGTCCTGTCGTAGGATGCGAGCGCCGCGCGCGGTTCCATCGCCACCACCGCCACGCGGGTGTTGACGATATCGAGCTTCGTCACATGCGCGGCACCGGCAAAGGCGGCCTCGACCTTGGCGGTGTCGCCGTAGTGATAATCCAGCGCCACGTTGTTGGGGATGTGATCGTAGAGCTGCGGCGCGCCGGGTTTTGCTGCCTCCTCGGCGCTGGTGACGGCGGGCAAGGGGTCGATATCGACCACGACGGCTTCGCCGGCGTCTCGCGCCTGCGCGAGTGTCTCGGCGACGACGAATGCCACGGGGTCGCCGACATAACGCACCTTGTCGGTCATCAGCGCGGTGCGATTGGTCTGCAATAGCGGCGTGCCATCGCGGCTCTTCAGCGGCAGGCCGCAGGTGTAGGGGCCGTAATTGGCGGCGGCCAGGTCGGCGCCGGTCCAGACCCCGAGCACGCCCGGCATCGCCTTGGCGGCCGCAGTGTCGATGCCGCGGATGATCCCGTGGGCGTGGCTGGAGCGCACGATCCAGGCGTAGACCTGGCCGGGCAGATTGAAATCGTCGGTGTATTTGCCCTTGCCACGCACCAGCGTGTCATCTTCCTTGCGGCGGACCGGCTGCCCGACGCCGAATTTTTGCAGTGCGATAGCGTTTTCCAGAGAAGACGGAGACGTATGATCTTGCATCAGAAAATCCCTGAAATGCTTGTTTTTTGCACGATTTGGCGGCTTGCCCTGAGATAACGCACCCCTATCCGAACGACAACGCCTGATTGGGCATGGTCCTATGTGAACGGCTGTTGCGCCGTCCCTCCGCACTGCTAAAGTTTCCGTGAACGGAAATTCCTCGTCGGCCCAATAGGGCCGCGGAAAGACATTCTGGATGAACGATGACATGCGGCTTCGCGATGGCCATGGGTCGCGCGGAGACGACGGCCACCGGCCGCGAGGCCGGGACGGCCAAAGGCCGCTCGGCGGTCTGCAGGGATCGGCCGCGGTGGCGAGCGCGGGTGCGCCGGGAATCGTCAATTCGCCGGTCGCGGGAACCGGCGTCTACGCTGCGCTGGACCTTGGTACCAACAATTGCCGCCTGCTGATCGCCTGTCCGACTGGCGACGGATTTCGCGTGGTCGATTCGTTCTCGCGGATCATCCGGTTAGGGGAGGGAATCTCGGCGACCGGCTGCATCAGCGACGCCGCGATCGAACGCGCCATCGCCGCCTTGAGCATTTGCCGCGATAAGATCCGGTCCAAGAAGGCCGGGCGCTTGCGGCTGATCGCAACCGAAGCCTGCCGCGCGGCATCGAACGCCGACGGTTTTCGGGATCGGGTTGCCGCCGAGACCGGCATCCGGTTAGAGGTGATCAACCGCGAGACCGAAGCGACGCTCGCCGTAATCGGATGCTCGCCGCTGCTCGATCCGCAGGGGCGGGGCGCCATTTTGTTCGACATCGGCGGCGGCTCGACTGAACTGGTTCGGATCGAGCGCGATGGCGACGAGCAAAACGCCGCGCCGCGCATCAAGGCATGGATGTCGATCCCCCTTGGCGTCGTCACATTGGCCGAACATTTCGGCGGCAGGGACGTCACGCCGCAATCCTATGCGCTGATGGTGCAGGAGGTCGCGCAATACATAGCCCCGTTCGCGACCGAACACGGCGACGATCTCGCAGGATTGCACCTGCTCGGTACCTCCGGCACGGTGACAACGCTGGCCGGGGTTCATCTCAATCTGGTGCGATACGATCGCCGCCGGATTGATGGCGTCTGGATGAGTGATGCGGATATCACCTCGACCATCGCGCGCCTGCTCGGCATGAGTTATCAGGAACGCGCCAACAATAATTGCATCAGCGCCGAACGCGCCGATCTGGTGCTGGCGGGCTGCGCCATTCTCGATGCGATCCGCAATGCGTTCCCGCTGCCGCGGTTGCGCGTCGCCGATCGGGGCCTGCGCGAGGGAATGCTGGTCGAAATGATGCGCGAGGACGGCGCCCTCAGTGGATGCCGATAGGCGCATCGGCCCGCGATGTGCTAGAGCCTGAATCATGGCGAAAGATACCACCGGGCGGCTGCGGGTCACCGTCAAGAGCGGCGGCCGGCTCAAGCTGTCATCAAAGCTCTGGCTGGAGCGGCAGCTCAACGATCCCTATGTGGCGCAGGCCAAACGGGATGGATTGCGCTCGCGCGCGGCCTATAAACTGATCGAAATCGACGACAAGCACCATTTTCTCAAATCCGGCATCACGGTGGTCGATCTCGGCGCGGCGCCCGGCGGCTGGAGCCAGATCGCGGCCAAACGTGTTGGCGCGGCCGACGGCAAGGGCAAGGTCGTCGCGATCGATCTCCTGGAGATGCCGGAGATTGCAGGCGTCACTTTTGCGCAGCTCGATTTTCTCGCCAACGACGCGCCGGACAAGTTGCTGAAGATGATGGGCGGTCGCGCGGATGTGGTGTTATCCGACATGGCCGCTAACACGACGGGTCATCGCAAGACCGATCAGCTGCGCATTCTCGGCCTGGTGGAAGGCGCCGCGGCTTTTGCGGCCGACGTGCTCAATCCCGGCGGTACATTCGTCGCCAAGGTGTTTCAAAGCGGCGCGGATGCGGCGCTGATGACGCAGTTGAAGCGCGATTTCACCAGCGTACGCCATGTGAAGCCGGCATCGAGCCGGAAGGATTCCTCGGAGCGCTACGTGCTGGCGATGGGATTCCGCGGTCAGCCCAATCGCTGATCGCGGGCATTGGCGGTCTCGGTCGCGGCGGTCTCCTCCGGTTCGGCGTCGGGCTCGGGATTGGCGACAACAACCACGCCACGTCCCGATACCTGATGACCGGCATCGACAGGCATTTGGTAGAAGAAGTACGCCGAAATAGCCGAAATAATCGAGACCACGATGAACGCCGGCGCGAAATCGGCCGCGCTCAGTTCGCTCACATGATGCACCAGCATAGTGGATTCCACCGAGAACGCACCGACGGCGACTCCGGCCGAAACCGCAAGTTGCTGGTTGACGCTGACCAAAGTGGTAGCCCGGCTCATCTGCGCCGGTTCGACCTCGGCATAGGCAACGGTGTTGATGGCGGTGAACTGCAGCGAGCGGAAGAAGCCGCCGACCACCAGAATGATCATGATCAGGAGCAGCGGCGTCGATGCCGTGAACAGCGCGCAGGCGGCAAGAAAGATCGAGCTCACGACCGCATTGATCACCATGATATTGCGAAAACCGAAGGTCCTGATGACGCGGGCCGCCAGCGTCTTCATGCCCATCGCGCCGACCGCGGACGCAAACGTCACCAGCCCGGACCGGAACGGCGACAGGCCGAATCCGACCTGCATCAATAGCGGCAGCAGAAACGGCAGCGCGCCGATGCCGAGGCGAAACAGAAAGCCGCCGATGATGCTGGCGCGCATCGTCGGCAGCCGCAGCAGCGAAAAATCCAATACCGGCGATCCGGTTCGCCTGGCGTGCATGACATAGAGCGTCATCGAAATCGACCCGATCGCGATCAGCGCGATGACAAGGGTCCATGGCAGCAGGTTGAGGCCGGCGATCGAAAGTCCGAACGCTATACCGCCGAGTCCGATCCCGGCCAGCACAAGTCCATAAAGATCGAAGCGCTCGGGGTCCTCGCTGCGGATCGGGTCGATGTAGCGCAGCGCCATGAAGATGCCGAGCAGGCCGATCGGAATATTGATCAGGAAAATCCAGTGCCAGGAGAAATAGGTGGTGATGAATCCACCGAGCGGCGGACCGATCACCGGGCCCACCAGTGCCGGCACCGTGACCCATGCCATCGCGTTCACCAGCGCGCTCTTGTCGATGGAGCGCAGCAGCACCAGCCGTCCGACCGGCGTCATCATCGCGCCGCCGGCGCCTTGCAGGATGCGCGCGATCACAAAATGGGTGACGGAGGAGGACAGCGCGCAGCCGATCGAGCCAATCATGAAAACGGCGACGGCCATCGAGAACACCATGCGCGCGCCGAAACGATCGGCGGTCCAGCCGCTCGCCGGAATGAATACCGCGAGCGACAGCAGATACGAGGTGATGGCGAGCTTCAGTGTCAGCGGGCTGGTGCCGATATCCGCCGCGATCGCCGGAAGCGAGGTCGCGATCACGGTCGAATCCATGTTCTCCATGAACAGGGCTGTGGCCACGATGAGCGGGATCAGGCGTTCTTTGTTCATGGAGATTAGGGAGAGGGCGACAGGATGAAGAAGCAGGGGCTGTATCATCCCGTTGTCGCGCAGGCTATTGCGGATCCTCGGAAACCACCTAAATCCTGCGTGACAATATTCCTGCGTGATGCCGCCGCCGGAGATTCGACGATGATCTATGTCCTCGCCGCCCTGCTGCCGCCGCTCGGGCTGCTCATGAACGGGCAGCCTTTTTCGGCGGTATTCAATCTGGTCCTGATCGTCTTTTGCGTGATTTTCGGGCTGGTTTTTCACGTCCTGCTGCTGGTGCCGTTGGCGCACGCCCTGATCGCGGTTCATATGAAACGGGAAGAGCGCAGGCATCGGGAGGTGGTCGAGGCGATCCGCCAGCACGGCCCGCCGCCGGGTTATCCGAGCTGACGCGGGGAAGGGCGGCTTCGCTCACGAAAAGCCTGTGCATGGCTGGCAAACGCTTTGATTCGGCCGCCCGCCATGCTATCGACCACCGCCAACCCTATCGATGGGCTTCGATTCGACGACGATGCAGTGCATCGCCGACAGATTGGCTCATCCTGAGGTTCTAGCGCGGCGATTGTGCCGCCGAATGGAGTTGGTAATGGCGCTGGTGCAGGGACTTCAGGGGATACGCGAAGCATTCACATTCGATGATGTGCTCCTGAAGCCGGGCCTTTCGGATATCCTGCCCGCCCAGGCGGACATTCGCACCTATGTGACCCGCGCCATTCCGCTCAATATTCCGATTATCGCGTCGGCAATGGACACCGTCACCGAAGCGCGAATGGCCATTGCGATGGCACAGGCCGGCGGCGTCGGTGTCATCCACCGCAATTTTGATGTCGACGGCCAGGCCGCCCAGGTACGCCAGGTCAAGAAATTCGAATCCGGAATGGTCGTCAATCCCCTGACCATCGGTCCCGATGCGATGCTGTCGGACGCGCTGGCGCTGATGAACGATCATGGGTTCTCCGGCATTCCCGTGGTCACCGGCGCGACTAAGGGCGTGCCGGGCAAGCTGGTCGGCATCCTCACCAACCGCGACGTGCGCTTTGCCACCGATCCCAAACAAAAAATCTCCGAACTGATGACGCACGAAAACCTCGTGACGGTGCGCGAAGGCGTCAGCCAGGACGAGGCAAAGCGGATGCTGCACAAGCACCGCATCGAGAAATTGCTTGTGGTCGACGATCAGTACCGCTGCGTCGGCCTGATCACTGTGAAAGACATGGAGAAGGCGGTCGCGCATCCGCTGGCCTGCAAGGATCCGCAAGGCCGGCTGCGGGTCGCGGCTGCGACTACGGTCGGCGAGGGCGGCTTTGAACGCACCGAGCGGCTGATCGACGCTGGGGTCGACCTGATCGTGGTGGACACCGCGCACGGGCATTCTTCGCATGTGCTCAGCGCGGTCAATCGCATCAAGCGGCTCTCCAACGCGGTGCAGGTGATCGCCGGCAATATTGCTACCCGGGAGGGCGCGCAGGCGCTGATCGATGCCGGCGCGGATGCGATCAAGGTCGGCATCGGTCCCGGTTCGATCTGTACCACCCGGATCGTTGCCGGCGTCGGCGTGCCGCAACTCACCGCGATCATGGATGCAGTGGAAGCCGCGAAGAAGGCCAACGTGCCGGTCATTGCCGATGGCGGCATCAAGAATTCCGGCGATCTCGCCAAGGCTCTCGCGGCAGGCGCCGACATCGCCATGGTCGGCTCCTTGCTCGCCGGTACCGATGAGACACCCGGCGAGGTGTATCTGTGGCAGGGCCGCTCCTACAAGGCCTATCGCGGGATGGGGTCGGTCGGCGCGATGGCGCGAGGGTCCGCAGACCGTTATTTTCAGGACGACATCAAGGACACGCTCAAACTGGTGCCGCAGGGCATCGAGGGTCAGGTGCCCTACAAAGGCTCGGTAGGCAATGTGATGCACCAACTGGCCGGCGGCTTGCGCGCGGCGATGGGATACGTCGGCGCAAAAGATCTCGCCGAGTTCCATGAAAAGGCGCAATTCGTGCGCATCACCGGCGCGGGCCTGCGCGAAAGCCATGTCCACGACGTCACCATCACGCGCGAGAGCCCGAACTACCCCGGCGGGGCATAAGCCCGGAAGGCCGAAATTGACCACCACAATTGCCGCGAAACGCGGTACTGTTCGAGCCGGGGATCGCCGCTCTGCACAGGGATCCACGCCCGCGATTGTGCCGCGGTTATCAGAGATTCATCTCAACACCATTCAGAAAAAGAAGTTGGTCACTATGGTCGATTGGTCGGACGACAGGATTGCCGCACTTTCAGATCAGGATCTGAAGAATTTGCTTGTCAATGCGGAGCGGAAATCCGTCGCCGGAGTCATCGCGCAATGCAAGGCCGAGATGGAAAAGCGCGATGCCGCAAAGCCTCGCAAGGCATCGAAGCCGCGCACCGAGTTGAAAGAATTCGAGCACGACATGTCCGGGCAGCTTGCCACGATCGGCAAACAGATGGCTGAGAAGTACGATCTCTCCGAAGAGACCGCGAAAGCAAACTCGGTGGGCGTGAAGGGCTTCAAGGCGCACAAACTGCTGGACGCCAAGGGCTATGCAAAATTGGGCGGCATGCAGCGCGACGGCTCGGTCGCGGTCGACCGATATATTTCATATCGGCGCGGCAAGGATATCGTCTCGCTGAGCGTCTTTCTGCTCAAGGATCAACCCATCGAAGCCCATGAGTTTCACGTGATCGCACCACAGGCCTTGCTCGACGATGGAAAGCCGGTGGCCGAGATTCGCCCGACCGCGACGGAAGCGCAAAAGCAGTCGGCCGATAGCGGCCTCATGTTCAAGGATTTGCCGAGCGCGGCCGCGGCGTTCGACGCAGCGCTGGCGAAAATCACCGCCTGACATTAGCGTCATTGCAAGCCAACGGGTCGGCGCCAACGGGCCGCGCGAACGCGCGCCCAATGACAGGCTCCGCGAAGCAATCCAGAGTCGCATCACGAAAGCTGGATTGCTCCGCAATAACGAAAAACAAAATCGGAGGAAATGAATGTCTCAATCGGCAAAGCGCGTCGTTCTCGTCTCTCGCCCCGTAGGCGAGCCCAAGGCGTCGGACTTCCGCATCGAGGATTACGCGCTGCCGACAGCGGGCGAGGGCCAGGTCCTGCTGCGTACCATCTGGCTGTCGCTCGATCCCTATATATGCGCGGGCGCATGAGTGACGGCCCGTCCTATGCGGCGCCGGTGCCGATCGGCGGGGTGATGGAGGGCGGCACGGTGTGCGAGGTGATCGCCTCGAACAATCCGGGTTTTGCCAAGGGCGACATGGTTCTCGCGCGCGCCGGCTGGCAATCGCATGCACTTTCCGATGGCAAGGGCCTGCACAAGATCGATCCGAAGCTAGGCCCGGTCTCGACGGCGGTCGGTGTGCTCGGCATGCCCGGCATGACCGCCTATACCGGGCTGCTCGATATCGGCAAGCCGCAGCCCGGCGAAACCGTCGTTGTGGCGGCGGCCTCCGGGGCGGTCGGCTCGGCGGTCGGTCAGATCGCCAAGATCAAGGGCGCGCGTGCCGTCGGTATCGCAGGCGGCAAAGAAAAATGCGATTACGTCAGAGGCGAACTCGGCTTCGATGATTGCCTGGATCACCGCGATCCCAACCTTGCGGCAAAACTGAAAGAGGCCTGCCCGAAAGGCATCGACGTCTATTTCGAGAATGTCGGCGGCGCGGTGTTCGAGGCGGTATTCCCGCTGCTCAACGCGTTCGCGCGCGTGCCGGTGTGCGGCCTGATCGCGCAGTACAACGACACCGAAGCATCGGTGCCGAAATGGGCATCATCGATGATGCGTTCTGTGCTGACCAAGCGTCTGACTATCAGAGGCTTCATCGTCGGCGATTTCGCCGCGCGTCATCCCGACTTCCTGCGCGACATGTCGCAATGGGTGCGCGAGGGCAAGGTCAAGCATCGCGAGTTCGTCACCGAAGGATTGGACAGTGCGCCCGGCGCCTTCATGGGGCTTCTCAAGGGCGCCAATTTCGGCAAGCAGCTGGTGCGGGTCGGGCCTGACAAGGCGTGAGCCGTTGGCGGACAAAGAGCGGAACGTATCTTGCCAGTACGGGCCCTAGCTCTTCGAAACCGGGCCGAGCAGGGAATCCATATCGACATCGATCTGGCCCGGCGCTCGGACGTGACAAACCTCAAAGCGGTCGGGCTGGAAGCGGTATTCCACCAACCCGACCTCTTTGATGCCGATCACTTCCTGCCTCGCATCCGAAATGATGAAGCCGGCGGAAGGCGCCCAGATGTGTCTGACGTGGCCGAAGGTAAAATCCCGGCGCTGGTGCACGTGGCCGCTGGCGACCAGCCGCAGATCGACAGAGCGAAGCATCTCCGCCAGCCGGCTCCGTGCCGGCATCGGAACGTAGCGTATCGATGTCGCCACGAGTTCCGGATCGTCGGGTGAATTCAGATAAAGCGGCTTGTGCAGGAACAGCGCTACCGGCTTCTCATTGGCGCCCGGAAGCTGCGAAGCGAGCCAATCGAACTGCTCAGCTTCGCTCGCAAGGCCCGTATTCATGACCAGCGAATTGAGGCCGATGAAACACCAGCCGGCGGCGTCGAAATGCCAGCGGTCTTCGCCGAAAATCGAGTGGAACGCCTGCAGGCTTTGTTCGGTGACCGGTTGAGATGGCACTGGACCGACCTGGGTCGGGTTGTCGCCGATGTCATGATTGCCGGGCAGGTAGCGGCAGGCGACAGGAAGCGCGTCGTGCAGCGTTTTGGCAAATTCGAGATCGTCCCGCTGCGCCGGGCCATCAAATGCGAGGTCGCCGCTGTTGACGACGAGATCGGGGCGCTTCGCGTCGATATATTCGCTCACCCGATGAAAGTTGTCGGTTAATTTCGGCTGGCGCCGGGCGAGGTGTGGATCGGAAATCTGGGTCAGGCGAAATTCGGGCATCGAACGGTCCTTTCGACGCCACCATACATATGTCAGGTGTCGATTTTAATTCTTGCCGTCAAAACAGAAGGTGCCCGCGGTCCCGAAGGGTCTGGAATGATCGAATTCGCGCCCTTTGGGAATGGGGAGTTGAGGTTCATCGCAATATCTCGCGGTGCGTTAAGCCCGTTCGAGACTGAAATCACTGGAACTATCGGTAGTTGGCCGCCGGAACGGTGATTGTGGTTCAAGGCTGTGGTCGCGGATTTATTGTCAGGGGGGATCGCGGTCGCTATAGCGGGGGCCGGGCTCAAGCGGGGGGAGAATTGCAATGTCGGTTCAAATGGTTTTGCTGCCGGTCTTCGTTCTGGTCGGCCTCACTTTCGTGCTGCTGTTGTGGATGGCCGGGGCGCGCCGGCAGGCGCTCGTCGGCGGCGGGACCAGGATCAAGGACATTGCTCTGGGACAATCGAACTGGCCCGTCCGCGCCACCCAGATCGGCAATTGCTTCAAGAACCAGTTCGAACTGCCGCTGTTGTTCTACATCCTGATCGCGCTGGCGCTGCCCTTGCGCCACGCCGATCTGGTTATCGTGCTGATGTCGTGGGTGTTCGTGGTTACGCGCTTCGTTCACGCCGGCATCTTTGTGACCTCCAACGACCTCAACCAACGCTCGCTGGCGTGGTTCGCCGGCGTGCTGGTGCTGTTCGCCATGTGGATCTACTTCGCGCTGAAGATTCTGCTGTTGATCTGAAGCGCGCCGTCCTCGAACTGAAAGTTTTAAATGACTCCTGCTGCCCGGCTCTCCGCGGCCATCGAACTGATCGAAACCATCGACGCCCAGCGCGTCCCGGCGGCGAAGGCGCTGAAGGAGTGGGGCACCGCGCATCGCTATGCCGGCTCGGGCGACCGCGCCGCGATCTCCGGCCTGATCTGGGATGTGCTGCGCCGGCGTGCGTCGAGTGCGTGGGTCATGGACGACGACGACGATACGCCGCGTGCGCGCGTCCTGGGCATGCTGAAGCTCGAGCGCGGGATGAATGTCGATGCGATCGCGGCGCTGTGTGACGGCGGTCGTTTTGCGCCTGAGCCGTTGACCGAGCGCGAGCGTGCCGCGCTCGCTTCGCCATCCCTCAAAGAGGCTCCCGCGCACATCGCCGGCGACTATCCGGAATGGCTTGATGGATATCTGGCGCAGGTGTTCGGCGATGACCGCGTCGCGGAGGCAACCGCAATGGCGAGCCGGGCGCCGCTCGACCTGCGCGTCAACACCCTGAAAGCCAAGCGCGAAAAGATTCTGCCCTCGCTTGCCCATCTCGGCGCGCAACCGGCGCCGTGGTCGCCGATCGGCTTGCGCATCGAGCTTGGCGCGGACGCGCGCAATCCCGGCATTCATGCCGAGGAAGATTTCATCAAGGGCGCCATTGAGGTGCAGGACGAGGGCTCGCAGCTTGCGGCGTTGTTGTCGGCGGCGAAGCCCGGCGAGCAGGTGATCGATCTCTGCGCCGGCGCCGGCGGCAAGACTTTGGCGCTGGCGGCGATGATGCAGGGCAAGGGCCGGCTGATCGCAACCGACCACGACAAGCGGCAGCTCGCACCGATCTACGAGCGGCTGTCCCGCGCCGGCGTGCATAATTGTGACGTGCGTACGCCGAAGGGGCCGGACGACACGCTGAGCGACATCCATGCATCCGCCGATCTTGTTTTGATCGATGCTCCCTGCACGGGAACCGGCACATGGCGGCGCAATCCGGATGCCAAGTGGCGGATGCGCCCTGGCGCGCTCGAGGTGCGGTTGAAGGATCAGGTTGCGGTGCTCGATCGCGCCGCCGCGCTGGTCAAGCCGGGTGGACGGATCGCTTACATCACCTGCTCGGTGCTGCCGCCGGAAAACGGCGAGCAAATCCGCAGCTTTGTCGCCCGCCATCCGGATTTTGCCGTGGTGCCGCCATCGCAGACCGTAACGGTGCTGTGGGACAAGGCTGAGGATTTCGCGGCCGCCACGCTGCAATCCCCGGAGGGGCTATTGATGACGCCCCGCCGTACCGGAACCGATGGGTTTTTCGTGTCGGTGCTGAAAAGGAATACGTCGTAACATTGAAGCTCAATCGAGCGCTGAATAAACCGGGGGGAACAGCATGAAGCTCCAGCAATGGATCGGCGTTGCGGGCGCTGCGGCAATACTGGGCAGCCTCGTCGGCGGTTCGGCCCTTGCCGACGAGACGGTCACCATTGGCGGTTCACGCGCCGTACTGATCAAGCCTGCCGCGCCGCGCGCGAGCGTGATCCTGATGCCGGGCGGTAACGGGGCGATCGCTGCGGGCGACCACGGCGATATCCACGCGCTCAACTTCAACCAGTTGGTTCGTACGCGACAGGCCTATGCGGCGCGCGGGCTCGCGGTGCTCGTGGTCGATGTGGGCACGCCGCTCGCCGCGGCCGTGCAATACATGGCCGCGATCAAGCGGCCGGTGACGGTGATCGCCACCAGCCGTGGCACCATCCGCGCCGCCGAGGGGATCGCGGGCGGCGCCCGGCCGGATGCGCTGGTGCTGACGTCTGGGTTGCTCAGCGCCGAGTCCGGCAGCGGTCAAAATGTCATGTCGATCCTGGGCTCGCCGGCATCGCTGCCGCGCACGCTTGTGATCCATCACAGCCAGGATGGCTGCAGGTCCACCTTGCCGGCTGGTGTTGAACCATTCGTAAAGTGGTCGGCCGGCCGCGCGCGGGCGCGCTGGGTGAACGGCGGGACCAATGAAGGCAACCCGTGTGAGGCCCGGGCTCATCACGGCTTCAATGGCCTCGACGGTCAGGTCGTCGGGATTGCGGCAGGCTTCCACTGACAGCCAGCGCTACAGCGGTTTTCCGGCGTGTGAGAATGTTACTCCGTCACTCCGGGATGGTCCGGAGGACCAGACCCGGAATCCCGCCCGAGGGCGGCGAGATGCGCGGCTTCGTGACGCTGGCTCGGCATGGTTTCCGCGCGGGCATTATTATGTCAACAATACTGTCCTATATTGATTTGTCCATGCCTTCAGAAGAATGTGGGCCAGTCGTTTGCCGCGGTTGCGAGCCCGCTGCCCGTCGTTTACTTCCTACCCATGACAGCAGCACAGCCAGCCCGCGAGTCGATGCCTTCGGTGGCCTCGGCGCATGACAAGATTCTGATTGTCGATTTCGGCAGTCAGGTGACGCAACTGATCGCCCGCCGCGTCCGCGAGGAGGGCGTCTATTCCGAGATCGTGCCGTTCCAGAAGGCGGAGCAAGCCTTCAGGGAGATGAAGCCGAAAGCGGTGATCCTCTCCGGCGGCCCGGAATCGGTGCACGAGGAAGGCTCGCCGCGCGCGCCGCAATCGATCTTCGATTCCGGCGTTCCCGTGCTCGGCATCTGCTACGGCCAGATGACCATGGCCGCCCAGCTCGGTGGCATTGTCGAGGGCGGCCATGCCAGAGAATTCGGCCGCGCCGATGTCGAAGTTAAAGCTGCGAGCCAGCTGTTCGATTCCACCTGGGGCATGGGCGAGCGGCATCCGGTCTGGATGAGCCATGGCGACCGCATCACCAAAATGCCGCCGGGCTTTGTCGTTGCCGGCGTTTCAGCGAATGCGCCGTTCGCCGTGATCCAGGACGAGAAGCGGAAATATTACGGGCTGATGTTCCACCCCGAAGTGGTGCATACGCCCGACGGCGCCAAGCTGATCCGCAACTTCGTCCGCAAAGTCGCCGGCCTCACCGGCGACTGGACCATGCGCGCGTTCCGCGAGGAAGCGATCGAAAAGATCCGCGCCCAGGTCGGCAAGGGCAAGGTGATCTGCGGCCTGTCCGGCGGCGTCGATTCCGCGGTTGCCGCGGTGCTGATCCATGAGGCGATCGGCGAACAGCTCACCTGCGTGTTCGTCGACCACGGGTTGCTGCGGCTCAACGAAGCCGAGACCGTGGTCGATCTGTTCCGGCATCACTACAACATCCCGCTGGTTCACGTTGATGCATCAAAGCAATTTTTGGGCGAACTGGCTGGCGTCACCGACCCCGAACTCAAGCGCAAG
>WNFR01000477.1_pt1 | contig 40688 bp, 32 predicted proteins | sample 5400221 | NCBI WGS metagenome assembly WNFR01 (sample SAMN13153357, study PRJNA577476) | soil metagenome | isolation source: 40 cm soil under Madrone tree | place: USA:California | collected 2016-06-14 | reverse complement strand
ACGCGGGCCGGTCAGTTCTCAGCTTTTTAGGCCTGTCGCCACCTCGGCAACAATCTTGGCTGCACGCTGTATCTGCTCCTTTGACACATCCAAATGAGTGACGAATCTCAGCCTCGTCGGCCCGAAAATCCCGGCGCGGGTGCCGCGTAACTTGAGGGCGTCGTTAAAGGTCTCGGCTGAAATACCAAGACGCGCAACATCGAAGAACACGATATTTGTATCGACCGGCTCGACCGCGATTCCCGCTATTCCCGTCAGCAAATCGGCTAGACAGCGTGCGTTCTCGTGATCTTCCCGCAAGCGCCCTACGTGATGGTCCAATGCGTACAAACACGCCGCCGCCATCATTCCCGCTTGGCGCATTGAGCCTCCGAGGCGCTGCTTCCATCGCCACGCTTTTTTAATGAATTCCCGACTACCTGTCAAAATCGCCCCAAAAGGGGCGCCGAGTCCTTTCGTAAAGTCCACGTAGACGCTGTCGAACATCCTCGAATACGTTCCTGCTGGCAACCCGCTCGCGACCGACGCATTCATAAGGCGTGCGCCGTCCAAATGGACGCTCAGGTTGTGTGTCCGAGCTTCCTCCACGACCTGCTTCATGTGGTCCAATGGCCATACCGCCCCTCCACCCACATTCGCAGTCTGCTCCACGACAACCAATCGACTGGTGGGATTGTGCCTCGTGCCTGCTCGTACAGCTTCCCGCACCGCCTCCCGAGTGAACAAGCCCCGCGGGCCCTGCAGAGCGCGAATCATTACCCCCGCAAGCGCCGCCGGCGCTCCACCCTCTGACAAAATGAGATGAGAAGACTCGTGTGCAATGAGCTCATCGCCGGGACGACAGTGAACCAGTACCGCTATCTGATTCGCCATGGTCCCCGACGGCAAAAATACGGCGGCTTCATGTTCCAGCAAGCTGCCGGTCCTCACGAGCAATCGCTCGACCGAGGGATCTTCTTGACACTGCTCGTCACCCACCTCGGCTGCCGCGATAGCCTCGCGCATGGGCTGCGTCGGTCGAGTCTTGGTATCACTGTAGAGATCGATTTCAATCTGCTGCATCAGCTGCTCCATTCCGGGCACTGGAATTCACAGGCTGCCTCGAGTCTGCGTTCCTGGTGGTAGCCCACCCGCAGGCGACTTCTCTAGCCGCTGTCGAAATGTAAACAGTCGCGGTCGAATCACGCACAATGAGGATGTCGTGCGTGCTCGATGATAGCTCGTCGCTCGGTGCAGAGAGCAAGGACGTCGCGCGCTAGCCGCCGATGCAGGCGTGTCAAATTCCTCATTCCAGGAGCTGAGGAAATCGCTCGGCGGAAACGGATCCGTCAACTCGAGGAAAGTGGTCGAATGATCTATATCGAATTTATCGAGCGTGATCGATTTGTGCCCATCGAGCTTTTTCGCTACTTAGCTGATCAGGAAGGCATTTGGGCGGAGGGACAGATCGACAGACTGATCCTTCAGCTTGGACGCACGTTTCGATTCGGTCCCATTCCGAGCTACCTCGCTTTCTGGCAGATACCGTCGATGGATCGCGTAGATGTCTGGCAGACCTACTTCAACTCGGACGCCGCGTTACGCAATCGCCGGAGCAGCGCCATGCATCGCGGCATCCACGTCCAGCGAGCCGGCCTGTATGACGAGACCGTGGCTAAGGGGCCATACGATAGAGAGCACTGGTACATAGAGTACTTCGATGCGGGCGCGTCATCAGGCAGTGACTCTATAGAGAAGCTGTTTCGCGCAAGGGCCAGCGCTCATTCTCAAGTGAACCTGGAGATGGTGCTCAGCAGAGTGGGAGTCCTTGGACCGGACCCGGCGAACCTTGCGGTGTGGAGCGCCAAGCGATTTCAGGATTTCGAAGGGCTCGTGAGATCGGCGCCAGCGAGTGCCGGAGCGCAGATCAAGGTGGCCGGGGTCTATCGGCTACTTGGTCATGAGACGGTCTAACGGAGTCTGACGCGACCTGCGACCGCTCCAAACAGCAACACAATTTTCAGGAGATCCGCGGATGGCAATGCTTCATCCGACAATGAAGGTGGATATCGTTGAGCGTTTCCCGCGGAAAGTGCGGGAGATTGAGAACACGTGGATCACGATGTCCGACGGATGCAGGCTCGCCGCGCGCATCTGGTTGCCGGTCGACGCCGAGGCTTCACCGGTTCCGGGCATCCTGGAGTACATCCCCTACCGTAAGCGGGATGGAACGACCGAGCGGGACACGTTCACGCATCCTCACACCGCGGGCCACGGCTATGCATGTGTTCGAGTAGATATGCGTGGCTCCGGAGAGTCGGACGGGCTGCTGTGGGACGAATACTTGAAGCAGGAGCAGGATGACGCTCTGGAAGTGATTGCCTGGATTGCGGCCCAGCCCTGGTGTACCGGCAAAGTCGGCATGGTTGGCCTTTCATGGGGCGGCTTTAACGGGTTGCAAATCGCTATGCGACGCCCACCGGCCCTCAAGGCAGTAATTTCCATATGCTCAACCGACGATCGCTACGCCGATGATACGCACTACATGGGCGGTTGCTTGTTGGGCGCCAATCTGACCTGGGCAAGCACCATGTTCGCTAACCAAGCGCGGCCGCCTGATAAGGCGTTAGTCGGCGAGCGGTGGCGGGAGATGTGGCTGGAACGACTGCGCAACCTTCCACTGTGGGTCGCGCTTTGGCTCGAGCATCAGCGACGCGATGCCTATTGGAAGCACGCTTCGGTTTGCGAAGACTGGTCTGCAATCCAATGCCCAGTTTACGTGATCAGCGGTTGGCACGATTCCTACGTAAACCCGATGCCGCGTTTGCTCGCGAACTTGAAAGTGCCGACGAAGTGTTTGATGGGCCCGTGGGCGCACCGCTACCCGCACGTCGGACTGCCCGGTCCGCAAATTGGCTATATGCAAGAATCCTTACGCTGGTGGGACAAGTGGCTTAAGGACAAAGAGACCGGGGTCATGGATGAGCCGGTCTTTCGCGCCTACATGATGGAAAGCGTTCGTCCTAAGACTTGGTATGCCGAGCGCCCTGGCCGGTGGATCGATGCATCTGCCTTCCCAACTCCAGGTGGAGGGGGACGCACGATGTACCTCACCAAGGCCGGCATGAGCGACCGGCCAGCGCCGGAAGCGCCGGTTAGCCTGTGCTCTCCGGAGAGCGCAGGCGCACTCTGCGGAATGTATACGAACCATGGTCTCACGCCAGACCATCCGCCGGATCAGCGCGAGGATGATGCAAAGTCAATCGTGTTCGATACCGAGCCGTTAAAGGAACGCGTCGAGATCCTCGGCTGGCCGGTGCTCGAGATGGACGTGGTTTCAGATAAGCCGAATGCCAAGCTGATAGCTCGGCTCTGCGACGTTCATCCAGACGGAGCTTCGACGCGGGTTACCTACAGCATTTTGAACTTGACTCATCGCGAAAGCCACGACTGTCCGACCCCCCTTGAGCCGGGCCGACGTTATCGTATTCGGCTTCAGCTCCACAACATAGGCTACGCTTTTCCGAAGGGGCACAGAATTCGCTTGTCGCTATCAAGCTCATATTGGCCCCTCATCTGGTCCTCCCCGGAGCGGGCGACGCTCACACTTCATGCCGGTCCCGCTTCTTTGCACTTACCTGTCAGGGCGCCAAAACCCGAAGACGAGAGGCTCAAACCCTTTCCAGGAATCGAAATCGCTCCCATCGTCGAGTCTCGAACCGTGCTAAAGGAGGGTCGCAATCAGAGAACGGTCACGAAGGACCTGGTGGCAGGAACCACAAGGTTCCTTTTGGTGGATGACGATGGTCGATTTCGTATTGACGCCCATGGGCTTGAGGTCGGAAGCGCGCGGGAGCATGAATTCCGGATCCGTGACGATGATCCGTTGAGCGCTTGGGCTGAGACGCGCTGGGTGAAAGAGGTCGGTCGCGGTGACTGGCAGACCCGGGCCGTCACCAAGGTTACGATGACCTCAACACGCGAAGAATTCCTGCTCGAAGGCAGCCTCGATGCATTTGAGGGTACGCAACGCGTCTACAGCAACACTTGGTCTCGCCGTACAAAGCGGGATCTCATGTGATCATAAGCGCAATACGCTCGGTTTCTTAGCCATCGATGGATGAGATAATAGCCTCAGGTGACCTACGAAATGACTCGAGCGCGGGCTCGCGGTCCACGCTGGGCGCTACGCCGAAATGACGACGATAAATCCTGGCGAAGTGAGATGCCGATGTAAAGCCGTATGCTATTCCAGTCTCGAGCACCGGCATCGCGGATTGACGAAGTAACCTGCGTGCAGCCTCCAGCCGCAGGCGCACGTAGTAATGAATTGGTGAGCAACCCAGGTGATGGTGAAAGAGTCGCTCCAGCTGGCGCATTGATACTCCTACCTTCTTGGCGATGTGTGAAGCCGTAATCGGCTTATCCACGGTGTGTTCCATTATTTCAATCGCCTTGACGACTGTCGCCTGCACGATGCCGAGCCGGTTGCGGAGAGCCATCCGCTGAGGGTCCTGCGGCTGGCGGATGGTGCCATGCAAGAAGAGATCGGAAACAACCGTTGCAAACCTGTCCCCCTGGCGCTGCCGTATGAAGTGCAGCATAACGTCCAGAACCCCGATTCCGCCGGCGCAGGTAAACACGCCATTGTCGATGACGAAGAGATCGTCGCTCAGATTCAAATGTGGGAACCTCTCCTTGAAGGCGTTCATCGAATCCCAATGCACGGTGCAGCGACGATTCTCTAAGAGTCCTATCGAAGCGAGGACGAATGGCGCTGTGCTTAGCGCACCAATAGTCACATTGCGCCTGCTCAACTGGCGCACGAACCTGCCGAGCTTGGGATTTTCATATCTCTCCGTCCCCATTCCGCCGCATATGACCAGCATTCCAATGTCAGTGTCTGCGGCCGACGGCAGGGGTGATGTCGCAACCTCTACACCTGCACCCGACGTTACCGGGCCGCCCTCGGGGGAAATTGTGCTCCATCGATAGAGCTTCTTACCCTCAATGAGATTAGCTCCTCTCAAGGGCTCGATTGTGGCGGCGAAAACCATTAGCGAGAACCCCGGAACGAGCACGACTCCCACCTCCAGGGTATTGCGCGCGTGCGCAGGTTCTGCGGAAGGCCCTGGATGGGCTACGCAATTGATGGCCCCGGTGATGTTTAGCAAGATGGATCCCCTTGAGGGCTCGGGTCAATTCGAACCATTGTCGAGCACGAGTGCACGCCGCTACGAAGCGTATCGAGACAATTGACACCGATCGCGTTCTGCACGATTTAGAGTCTCACGTGGGTGCGTGGCCGCGCACGCAGCGATTCCGTGAAGCGACGGATGCGCGCGCAGGCCTCGCGCAGCTGCGTCTCCCCGATCGCAAAAGAGATGCGCACGAAGCCCGCCGTCTCGCGGCCGAACGCACCGCCGTCGATGACCGAAATGCGTTCCGACTCGTACAGACCGCACATGAAGTCATAGCCGCTCAAGCCCGTCCCGCGAACGTCCACGAACAGGAACATACCGGCTTCCGGCACCGACGCGCGCAGCCCACGGACGCCCTCGAGCCCGGCGAGCAGCAGATCGCGACGCCGTCGGCAGTACTCACGCATGTCGGCCTCGGCCGTGTCCGCGATGTTGATCGCGGTCACGGCGGCACTCTGGATGAATCTCGGCAGACCGAACAGCATGCACGCCGCGAGCGCCTCGACATGCGCGGCGAGCGCGCGCGGGCCGATGAGCCAGCCCGTCCGCCAACCCGTCATCGCGTGCGTCTTCGACAGCGACCCGATCGTGACGACCTGTTCGGGCAGCGAAGCTGCAAGGCTCGGCACGCGTCCTTCCGCTGCAAGACCCGCGTAGACTTCGTCGGCCACTATCCACAGCGAATGCCGCCTCGCGAGCTCGCCGATCTCAGCGAGCTCGGCGGCGTTAAAGATCACGCCGGTTGGGTTGTTAGGCGTCGCGAAGAAGATCGCTCGCGTGCGTGGGCCAATCGCGGCGGAGAGCGCCTCGAGGTCGACGCGAAAGCCTTTGTCCGGCGGCGACGGCGCGCGCACGAGGCGCGCGCCCGAGACCTCGATCGTTGGCGGGTAGGTTGGGTACAGTGGCTCGATGCCGATGACCTCGTCACCTGGGCCCGCCAGGCAGAGCGAGACCGCGAACAGCGCATTCTGCGCCCCGCAAAGTACTACGACCTGGTCGGCATCGACCGCCTGGCCGCTGCGCGCACAGTGCAGAGCGACGATGGCCCGGCGCAGTTCCTCCCGGCCGGACGCTGGCGTGTAATGGGTTTCACCCGAGCGCAGCGCCTCAATTGCGCGCTCAACGACCGGCGTCGGCGAATCGAGTTCCGGATCGCCGATGCTGAGCAGGATCGGGTCCTCACCACGCGCTTGCGCGCGACGTGCCGCGTAGTGAGTGATCCACGCGTCTGCGTCTTCCCGGCGATGCGCTCGACCAATGCCGAAAACCTCATGCGCGTCCCCTCGTGTTGCATCCATCGATCACGCATCCGCCTTGCTGAGACGGGCTGGCTCTGAAGAATCTTGTCCAGAGCGCCACCTAGCCCGCGGCTGCCGGACACGGTGCGTCTTCGTAGGAAATCTGCAAGGAGGATCGCGGCATCGTCTGGCCATCGACATTTCAGTTGCTTCCCTCACGCCTGCGGTTTCGTGGTGCTTGCGCGTCGGGCAGTCAGGCTGGGAAATCGGTTCACCACGGCCGCAAACACCGTAAACGTTAAGAACGTCATCCCCGCGCATACGACCGCAACTGCTGGGCTGATCATCCGAGGGCCGCCGATAATGACCGATATTCGGCTTACGAGTACTGGAGCGACTCCAAAGGCAAAAATCACGGATATTGCCCCAAAAATCCCCAAGCACAGCCCCCGCACTTCGTTCGACACAACAACCGTAAGAAGTGCGTTTCCCATCACAGCGCAGGCCAATAACAAGGACGTGAAGACCACGACCAGCATGGTCAAAACAGGAACCCCAGGAGCTACCGCGAACAGGCCGGCCGGCACCGCAAGCAACGCGCAGATACCGAGTGCCAGCACAGTGCGACGGGGACCTCCGAATCGTTGACACGCATCCGCCAGAAAACCGCCCACTACAGGACCCGCAATCCCGCTCACCAGCGAAACGAGGGCCATTACCGCACCGACGCGATCTGAGGAGAGCGCGTAGGAGCGCGTCAGGACCGGCGCGGTCCACACGAATACCGCGCCGATAGCAGTCTGCGCGAACACCACTCCCGCTATGATGGGCACAACCACACGGCGATAGCGCCACAATTCCGCGAACGACTGCCTTGGCGAAGGCCTTGAAATCACAACTTCGGTGCGTGACGGCTCCCTCAGCGCGAGCGTCACCAGTACGACCGGGACAAGTGGGACTGCAAGTAACAGCATGACTGTCCGCCACGCGTTCGGGCCCCGCTCGATCAACGTGAGCAAAATACCGCCTGAAGCAAACACGGCTGCCCCCCCGACCGTTTGTCCCACCGTGAGCACCATCACTGCCCGGCCACGGTGGGCCGGCTCGAAAAGATCCGCCAGCAGCGAGAAGGCCACAGGATTGACCGCTAACATCATGAATCCAACTAAGCCGCGCGCGAACGCCAGTACCGCAAATCCTCCACCCACGGCGGTGAGTATCGTGCCCAGGAGATCGCACACTGCAAACAGCATCACAAGCCGAACGCGCTTATACCGATCAATGATTAGCCCCAAGGGCACCGATGCCGCGACCATCGGCAACGCCATGACGGGACCTTGCAGAATTGCGATCTGATCATCTGTCAGTCCGAGCGACTCTCGAACAGTCTCTTGCAGCGGACTCAGCGTAGTACCGGCATAGGACGCTCCGGTGACGGCGATCGCGAGCAAAACCATTTGGCACTTGCGGTTGCCGAGCCACGCGCTCCCGCGGGTAAGCCCGCGCGTGGGATCCACTGGTTCACACATGTGATCGGTCACGGACTTAGACACTCGTCGTTCCGACCTTCAAGAGAACTGAGGATATGCTAGTGATTGCAGCACAGAATTGCGATCGGCATGATGATAAGCAGCGTTCGGTTCGTGCGAGCCTTCGCAAATTAGGATTGCGGATGCTGCATCCTGTCGGAAAGAGGCGAATTGACCGCAGGCCTCGCAGTTTCTCCATGTAGCGAGCCGGTCTACTCGCAGTATGCTTGCATTGCGCTAGCTGCCCCCCCACGCAACTGCGCAGCAGACACAGGAGGCGCCGTCCCATGACACCCATGCAGAACACTGCGGCGGCGCATCCGAAGCCGAGTTTCGTGCCCTGGCGCGCCGATCACCACATGCACATCAGAACGCGCGCCGCGGCCGACGCCCTGGTTATCCAGTGCGCTGCATTCGGTGAAAGCCCCCCTCCGAATGCTGCCCCCAGTCTAGCGACGGACGCCGTTGCGGCGCTCGAGCAGGTGCGTGCCCAGAGGGGAGTGCTGCTTTCGCAAGCGTACTTCTTTAGTTCTCCATACGCGGCAGCAGGGCACTATGACGTCTCTCGCATGACGCGAGCCGAAAACGAATATGTCGCCGAGCAAGTTATCACCCAGTCTGAAAGGCTCGTCGGATTCTTTTCAGTCAACCCTTTGAGCGCCATTGCCCTCGACGAGGTGCGCCACTGGTCGCGCGATGGCCGACTGAAAGGCTTGAAATTGCACTTTGCGAATTCCTGCGTGCGCTTCGAAGACCCAGAGCACGTACGGCAAGTTGCAGCTGTCGTGCGCTTGGCGGGCGAGGCAAAGTTCCCGATGGTCATCCACTTGTGTACCAGTTCGCGGTTCTCCGCCCAGGAGACGGAAATTTTCATTCGCGACGTGTTGCCGTGCGCTGGTGAGGCCTGGGTACAGATAGCTCACGGTGCCGGCTTCGGTGGTACTGAACAGGCCATGTTAGAACCGATTCGGGCGTTCGCGAACCACATCGAGGGGAATAATGCTGCGACACGAAATGTGGTATTCGATTTATCGGAAGTTGTCACTCCGAAGACAACGGAGGAAAGTGCAAGGAACTTTGTAGCAGCGATGCGGAAAATAGGCTTGACCCGGTTTTTGCTCGGCTGTGACTGGGATTTAAATCAACCGAAGGACTCGGACGAACTAGTGCGCGACAAGTTTCGCCTTTCGCAAGATGAGTGGCAAACGGTAGCGCGCAATTGCGCGCCGTGGGCCTCCTAGAATGAGGTTCGGATGCGCCCGTGATGGGCCGTCAAGGATGCGAGCCTCGTTACCGCCGAGTCACCCGGAGAGCACTGGCAGTTCGAGAGCGAAAAAGTCCAAGCGCCCGGCATTCATGTGGCAGTGATTGATTTGCCCCGCTTCGGTCGATTCGGGCTGGACCTATTGTCGATTGATAGGTCGATCAGACCTGGAGATGACTTCTACCGCTACGCTGAGGGACGCTGGCTCGAGTCGGCCAAGATCCCGCCAGATCGCAAGAGCTGGGGGGTGTTTGATGAGCTCGCGGACCGGTCCGCACAGGACGTGATGACCATCCTCGAGTCAGCAGGCACTGAGAGCCCTCCGCTGGGCACCAACGGCCAGAAGATGGCCGACTACTATGCGGCGCACCTCGATACCGCGCGAATCGATCGGCTGGGGCTGACCCCGGCACGGCCTTGGATGGACGCCATCGCATCGCTCAGTTCGCATGCGCAAGTCGCTGCTCTCGTTGCGAGGCCAGGGGTCGCGCTCAATAGTCCTATCCGCCTCGGGATCACCCTTGACGAGAAGAATCCCGATCGCTACCTGGTGAGGCTCAGCCAGTCGGGCTTGAGCCTACCCGATCGTGACTACTATCTGAGGCTTGAGCCACAATTTGTCGAGATTCGCGGGAAGTTTCAGCTCCACGTCGAGAGAATGCTGACGCTCGTGGGACAGCGCGACGCGCGTCGCGAAGCTGCCCAGATCCTCAAGCTCGAAACAGAAATCGCTAAGCTGCACTGGGAGCGCGCCAAGCGCCGTGAGCGAGAGCTGACTTACAATCTCCTCAGTCTATCAGCGCTACAGCAAGGTGCAGACTCTTATCCATGGGAAGCTGCATTCCGGTCGGCAGGACTCCTCGGCGCGTCGTCCGGAATTGAGTTGCAGCAGGTGGTCGTAGCTGAATGGAGTGCTGTGCCACATCTGGCACAGCTCTTCGTTTCAGAACCCGTATCGACCTGGCGCAGCTATCTTCTGTACCACTTCCTGAGTAATCAGGCCCCCGTTCTGCCGCAGGAGTTTGACGAGGAGCACTTCGATTTCCATGGTCGGATTCTCAATGGTCAGCCCGAGAGGCGCGCGCGCTGGAAGAGCGCCGTCGCAGCCACAAATGAGGCCCTCGGCGAGGCTGTTGGCGAGCGATACGTCGCGCGGTATTTTCCGCCGGAGTCCAAGGAGCAGGTAGAGCAGCTGGTCTCCCACCTACGCAAGGCCTTCGCGTTGCGCATTGTACAGAATCCGTGGATGACTGCGGTAACCAAGGAGCTTGCGCTCGAGAAACTTGAGGCTTTTCGCGCGAAAGTCGGCTACCCAACTAAGTGGCGAGATTACTCAAGACTCATTGTCAAGCCCGATGATGCGTTCGGTAATTGCGAGCGCGCCAAGATCTTCGAGTGGGAGCGTCAGCTCGCGCGCCTAGACAAACCGACCGATCGCGACGAATGGACTATGTTGGTACAAGAGGTGAACGCCTACTATGACGACCCCTTCAACGAAGTGGTCTTCCCGGCCGCGCTCCTGCAGCCACCCTTCTTCGATCCCCGTGCGGATGCTGCGGTCAATTATGGCGCGATCGGCGGGGTGATCGGTCATGAGATGGGTCATGGGTTCGATGATCAGGGCGCAAAGTCCGACGCCCGCGGGGTGTTGCGAACGTGGTGGAGACAGGAAGACCTCGAGGCATTCCGCCGCCACACGGATGCGCTCGTAATACAGTATTCACAGTTCGAACCGATCAAGGGTCTCTACATCAATGGCAGGCTCACGCTCGGGGAAAATATCGGCGATGTTGGCGGCCTGTCGATCGCCCATGATGCTTATCGACTTTCGCTGGAAGGAGCTGCTTCGCCCGTGGTCGAGGGACTCACGGGCGATCAACGCTTCTTTCTCTCATGGGCGCAGGTGTGGCGGTCACTCAGCCGCGAAGAGGCACTGCGCAACCAGATTCTGTCCGACTTCCATAGCCCGAAAGAATTTCGTGTGAATGGCGTTGTTCGCAACGTCGATGCTTGGTACGAGGCGTTCAACGTTCGCCCCGATGATAAGCTCTATCTGGATAGCGACTCGAGAGTCAGCATTTGGTGATTCGCTTTCAAGTAAGAGCGCCGTAACTGCAGCGGCCTCGGCACTTCGATCAACCGATCTGCGGTGACAAGTGCCACAGTCTGCCGGGGGGCGCCGCGGCGGTGCGTGTCACTGGGTGGGTTGGAGCCGCCGCGCATGAGACCGTAGACCTGGAAGCTGTCTTCATGAGAGGTGGATGAGTTGCTGATTTAGGCAACTCCTTAGGCGCTTATCCTTGAGGTAGCCCACCATGGTGCGCATGGAAATGGTTCTAGCATCATCTCGGCTCTCAATACTGGACCATGCCGCATGCGGCGTTATCACCAGTCGGCCGCGAAGCCATGGTTCGCGCTGTGAAAAAGCCTGAAGAAGGTTCGGGACGGGGTCGGGAGGCTCGGTGGGCAGCACGTCGATACCAGCTGAGCGCAGATGCCCGCTCTTAAGCGCATCGTAAAGAGCGTCCCAATCGACGAGACCGCCTCGCGCTGTGTTAAGCAACGTGGAGTGCGGCTTCATCCGTGCAAATGCGCTTGCGTTAATGAGCTTAACTGTCTCTGCCGTCAACGGTACATGAAGGCTGACGACGTCAGCCGTCTCTAGCAGCTCTTCGAGCGATTCCACTCTCTCGATGCCAAGGGCTATCTCCTGGCCTCTTGGCAAATAGGGGTCGTAAGTTACGACTCGAAACCCGAATGCCTTCGCTCTCATCGCTGTTGCGGTTCCTATCCGACCAGACCCGACGGTGCCGAAGATCCGTCTGGCGAAGCGGCGCCCGTCCAGGAAAACGCGATAATCAAACTGGTTCACTGGGTCGGCTCGCAGCGCTTCGTCGAAAGGCAATAAGCCGCGTTCCAGTGCCAGTAGTAAAGCGATCGTATGGTCAGCAACCTCGGCTGTGCCGTAATCGGGTGTGTTGCATACAGGAATGTTGCGAGCCGTTGCTGCCGCTACGTCGATGTTGTTGTAGCCCGTGCCGCAGCGAACGATGATCCTGCAGTTTATGAGCCGTCCGATCGTCGCAGCGTCGAGGGTCACCATGTGCCAGACGAGGAGACCGTCAGCCTTCGAAAGAAGCTCGGGGTTCATTTTCGCTTGACCCCGCCACTGTTCGACGCGCAGATCGATCAGGTCGCCACCGATCTCGCGCTCGAGCAGCCCGCCATCATCGTAGAGGGCATCGGGGCTGTAAACAAGGTATTGCATTCGAGAGAGGACTCTAATAGGAGTGTCGCCGACAGGCCGAAATGAGCGACGGACGCGACGGCGCTGGCTACGCGTAACACCTTGCCATTGCACTAATCCCTGCTGCCGAATGCAGCACGCACTCTGACCCCGTTATTGACGTGGTGGCCGGCTCGCTGCGCACGAAATTCGCAGCCTCGCCGCTGCTGCCCTAGCCGACGCATTTCTCAGTCTTAGGGTAAGGGCAAAGAATTCGCGCCCGGATCGTAGTGCCACCCCTTCCGGGTAGCTTGGCAATGATGCGTTCGGGTGGCTCCCCGTCTTCAACCCAGCGAATGATTGCGTCAGTCAGCCCAATTGGGGTTGGACCTGCGCCCACGAACCCGTGGTCAACACCTGGTACGAGAAACAAGCGCGCAAACTCTGCCGTTCGCACGGAACCTCCCATCGTTTGTTGCACTCGCTTGTAGTAGTCCACGGTACCTTGAGCCGGAATGATTTGATCCGCCAGTCCGTGAATGATGATGACCTTGCCACCGTGATCACGAAAACGAGTGAGGTTCGGATCGTCCGTGCCGATGACCGCGCGAAATTCCGCGATTGACTGCTTGAACAGGCGTTCGAACTCTCCCGGAGCCAGCGCCTTCCAGTTCCAACGGGGATCCTTGAGCAAGAAGTACTTCAGGTACTCCAGGGAGAGAATAAAGGGCCTGCCGGTCAACGGTGTGCCATCGGTACTCGCGACAGCGGAGAGGCTCGAGCCTCGCGCCACTCCATACCAAAGAAACTGACCGTCGTGTCCCCGTGGGCCTTCCCAGACCTTCCGGATCACCTCCGCATCGGCTTCCGTAAACGTGAGGTGTCCAACTTGCGTCCTAACGAGGGACTTCGGATCGAAGGTACATTTACTTGGATCATCAATGACGCCATCCATCACACTGTCCAAACCATCGCACGACGCAACGGCCGCGGCTGTCGCAGCATCAAGCTTTGCTTTAGGCAAAAAGTTCCGACTACGAAGCATGACAACTTGCGCCCAAAACGCCGCCGGCATCGCTCGATCCCAGTTGATCGCAGGACACGCAGACAGAACGCCGTCGTAGTCTTCGGGATACCGCTGCACCTCCATTAGTCCCTGACGTCCACCCGTGGAGCCGCCTACAAAATACGAGTGGCGCGGCGACCTGCCGTAGAAGGCCTCGGTGAGTGTTTTGCCCACGACGGTCATATCGTGAATGCCGAGGAAGGAGTAATTGCGAATTTCCTGCCAGTTCAACCGGCCAGTCGCACTGAGCGCGAAGCTACCACTGCTTCCTTCGTGACCGGTGTCGGTCGCGCCTGCAGCATAGCCTCGGGCAACCGAGCCTGTTAAGTTACTCTCACCTCCGCCCGAAAAACCCCCGCCTCCGGTTCCCCGGAATCTGCCATTCCAGCCTCTTTCAGGCAAGGCGATAAACACCCTCACGTGATCCGCCGCTGGCGGGTGTGATACGCCGACCGTGACGCGACAGGAGTCGTCTGAGGAATCTACGGTTACAGTCTCGATTGTCGCGTTAGCAATGGATACGTGTCGCAGACTCCGGCAAGAGCGCACCGGAGCGGCATCTGGAAATATTGGATCCGGAGCCCTCTCGCGAGCTTCCTGCCGCACGCCCAGGAGATAGGAGGCGAAGAAATTTGGCGGTGCACTCTCGAAATACTCTCTTGCTGACTGGCGATGTAGCAGCTCCTCGAATTGCTTTATCTCAAGTGGTGACGCCCCCGCCTGCCGCAGACCCACTTCCCACTGCACTAGTTCGGCTTGCGGTACCCCGGGCACCGACGCCTCTGCGGCTCTGCTCTGATCAGTGAAGGCCATTGTCAACAGGATGACCGTTGCGCGTGCACTAACCGCGGGGGCGCGCTTGACATTTCTATTTATCTTCTCTGAAACCGGCTGGGCGCCCGGGAACGCATGAAGAATGTCCTGCGTCACGTCGGATTCTCTTATCCATCTATCGGGCGGTATAGACACACAGGTACGAATCACATGCAGTCATCATGACGTCCGATCCTTCTGCAGTGCCTTGATCCGATTTCAGCCTCGGTGCTGTCTCTAGAGATGTCGCCCGAGCAACTCCTCTTCAAAAGGAAATCGCGAAATCAACTCAACACCCGTCGTAGTGACAACTACCTCCTCTTCAAGCTTGACGCCATCTTGACCGTCGACCTCACCAATATAGCTTTCTATGCACAGAACCATATTGGGGGCCAGTACCCCTTCAGCCCCATATCTGTCGAAACTATCAAAGTGCGTGATGAATGGCGCCTCGCCATGCATACCACACCCATGCATAACCGACGTATACCGCCGCGCGCGGTACTTTTCCGGAATTTTCCAAGCTCGCTCGGCAATCTCACGGAAGCTCAGGCCCGGTCTAATGATGGCAATATTGTGCTGCACTTGGTCGTATGCCATTTGATACAGGCTTTTCTGCGCCGCTGAGGGCCTGCCCGGACCGCAGTGGAATGTCCGCGAGAAGTCCGAGTAGTACCCGAAGCAACCAATCGTGTCGGTGTCGAGTGCAATGAGATCGCCAGCGCGTACTTTCTTGTCGCTCGCCTCGTTGAACCACGGATTCGTGCGGTGCCCTGAGCTAAGAAGACGCGTCTCGATAAAATCCCCGCCGGTCTCTATGATGGTGCTATAGAGCCTTGCGAAGAGGGCCTGTTCGGTGATCCCCGGACGAATCGCGCTACGAAGGTTGTGAACGCCCTCTTCGGTAGAAATCATACTCAGCTTTAGGCACGTTATCTCGTCGTCAGTCTTTATCGCGCGGACTCGGATCATGTCTTCCTGGAACTCGATTGGCTGACAGCCTCGCTTAATCAAGGCTGAGGCCATGCTGTAACTGCATCGATCGATTCCCACACGCCTGTTCCCCGTCCCATACATCTGAATCAGATCGGCAATCTCGTCCGCGAACGCTCCCGCCGACTCCGCATCCTTTCCGGTTATAGAGGACCAAACAAGTTTCGACGTCCGTGATTCGGTGACCGTCTCAACAACCTCTGAGACGTGTCCACTTCCTGGATAGTCAAACAGCACGACGGGACCATTGGCGGGGATAAAAAAATATCGAGTTGAGTTCCTGAGAAAGTACCCGAACATGTTGCGCGTACCAGTCGCGTAACGCTGGTTGAAGGGATCTAGCAGCACACAACCGGAGTAGCCTTTGTCATTCATCATTTTTCGAACCCGCGCAAGCCTGTCGCGCCGGAGTCTTGCGGGGTCGAAGCTCGTGGGTTCTGTGTCGGTTAGCGATAAACCCGGGCATTTCGCTTTGGCCAAATGCAGCCGTTGCTCGTCGCTGATCGTAAGGCCGGGATGAGTTACCAGAGTCATCTCCTCAGTCTTCTATCGGTGTAATAGGCGGCTCGCGAGACGGCCTTGTGCCGAGTGGTACGGCAGCCAACCACCAAAGTCGCGCACATCGATCCGGCGTCAACTTCCCTTTGCGCAGAAGTCAGAACGAATAGCCGAATCTCAGGTTGATCGCCAAAGGACGTTTGATTACGTCCTGGAAAGCCAAGTTATTGATGGATGGAGTCGACGTACCCGGTGAAACGATGACTCGCTTGTCTGCCAGATTTGTCACGAAAAGCCCCATAAGCCACGCGCGATGCGTGATCGACGCGGAGACGTTCACAATGTTCATGCCGGAGGCGCTGAGCGCGTGCGTTTGACCAAGAATCGGGAAGGTCGACACCGGCATGGCGCTTCTGTACGTATCGTTGAGCGAAAATGCGAGCGTGTACTTCGCGGCGATATTCCGCTCGTAGCTGAGAGTCGCCGCGGCGCTTACCTTACTGCTGCCGGGCAACTGCTGGCCCGCCTTGCCGACGATGTTTCCAAGACTGTCGGCCGCGTAAAAATAGTCCTCGGTGAATCTGGCATCGGCGTACGCAGCACTGACCTTGATGGTTAAGCCAGCGACGTACAATGGGCTCACGACGTCAAGCTCGGCACCCCTGGTCCTTGCTTTGTTGGCGTTCCAGACCCCGATATTCCCGTCCGGCATCGTGCCGCCCACTTGAGGGTTGTGCCACTCATCGTCAAACACATCGAATCCATAGCTAAATCCCTTGCTAAAGTGTCCCTTCAGACCGAACTCGTAGTTATCCACACTGTCAGGACGGTACGTGAGAAGCACCGGGTTGTCGTGGAAGAAGCTCTGTGTGGCTAGAGCATTCGCCCCGCCCCGGCGGAAGCCTTGTGACCAGAGAGCGTAGACGTACTGATTAGTTGCGTACTCATAGGAAGGGTTGATCTTCCAGGTATTCCTTGATGCGGGGATGCTCTTGGTGGTCGGTGGGGAAACGAATCCATATGCAGCGAACGTATACAGCGAATAGGCCTGCGTATCGGTAAAACTCTGCTCGAAGTGCCGTCCCCCAAATGTAATCTGCCCCTGTGAGTTGAAATGCCAAGTCAGCTCTCCGAACTCTGACTTGTCCTCAAAGTGTTGTGTGTCCGGCTGAAGGAAGTTGACGTCGCCAGGGCCGACGGCAATTAAGCAATTCGGAAAGCTCGCACCGATGAAATATGGGCCCGTGCAGCCCTGCGCGACGGCGCGTTCCGGAACACCGGGTTCTGAAACGGTCCACGTGCCGTCGCTCCACTCATTTTTGTAGAACACACCAAGCACGTAGTCGAAATGCTTGTCGGGGCCAGTGGTGGAGACCAACCGTATTTCTTGCGTGAAGCTGTGCGTGGAATCGGAGTACAGGTTTGGCAGCACAAAGCGTGGGCTGATTGGGCTGCCTGCGTAATATTCACAGTAGCCCGGGATAATGCCGTTGACCGCAAGGCAGCCGTAAGTTCCATTCTCCGTGATATAGCCAGCTGTTTTGAAGTACGAGCTGGTCGACGACACGGTGGCGAATCCAGCATCGAAGCTGAGGTCTACGCTGCTCAGCGTTGTCTTGCGCGAGAACGGTTCCTCGATTGAGCTGAAGGCCTGATAGTTGGCCCCAGACGGGAACCTGATTCGCGTGTCAATGGGATACGGGCCGCCGGGAAATGCGGTATTTGCGAGCGGGCCGCCATTACTGTTTACATTCGAGTACACAAAGGCGAGGTTTGCAGTGAACCTATCGATAGGTTTCCACAACAAGCTGGCTCGGCCGGTGAACGTATGCTGGCCATTCCAGTCGTCCTTCCCCGTAAAGACCCCCGAACTGTTGACCAGGTCTCCCGGATTCGCCCGCGTCGGGATACCGGTCACAATTGGCCCGGGGCGTTCCAAAATTCCATATACGTCAATGAATCCTGGCTCGTACGCATACTTCCCGGACACCCGCAATGCCAGAGCATCGCCGATGGGGATGTTCAGCATCGCGCTTGTATCGACGCTCGTGCCGCTGGAATGAGCGACCCGACCGGAGCTCACCTCAATATTTCCGTCAAATTTGCCAAGTTCCGGAGCGTTCGGAATGACTCGCAGAGCTCCGCCCAACGCCCCGGCCCCATACAGCGTGCCCTGCGGGCCGCGGAGGATTTCAATGCGCTGGATATCATCGAGCTGAAAATATCCCTCGACGGGCGAATTACCAATGTAGGTTCCTACAGGAGACTGTTCGAACGTGCGAAAAGGCCTGTCTTCTGCCGTCGCGCTCGCATTGATTCCGCGGATGATGGGGAACACCGCTCCGCTAAGCCGCGTGCCCAGATCGTAGGTGCTTAGCCCAGGTACCTGACTCGTCAGCGAAGCAATGTCAATGACGCCAGCGGCGGCGAGCTGCTCGGCGCTTACGACGGATATGCTGTAGGGCACAGAGTCCAGACTCTGCTGTCGGCGCTGGGCGGTAACGATGATCTCTTGCAGAACCCTCGATGGCGCTGTCGCCGGTTGGTCGACTGCGGCCTGCTGAGCAGCCGCGGAATGGGGTACCCCATAGAGGGCGATGCACACAGCCGCACCAACGGACGCGCCTCTACCTGCGCGCGTGCTGTCCGCCTTCGGTTGGGGAACATCTGATGCGCTCATTATACCCCTCCTACCGGGAGCACCGACCTGCGAGCTATCGATGCTCTCCGTCTCCCGATTTTCGTTGTGTGCACAGCCCTTCGAGACCTGCCTCATGCAGCGGATCCTGAAGGCCGGTTCGAGGCCGCCCCCCTACGACTGCCACTATTCATCAAACGGGACTGAGCGATGTGCTCTTTTATCGACACAGACTATGCGTTTTTCGCCATAGCCCGGCCCGGCCGGGTATCGGCGGCCTGCGGCCGCCTGCAGAAGTCACGCGATTCCGAAACTGTCATCCGACTCCTCAGGCTTCTGATCCTCGATGTACTTCTGCGACACTAGCTGTATGGACATTGATCGACTGCAACGCTTTGTTGAGGCTCAATGGCAGGGTTCGATCCTTGAGCGCCTGCAGGCGTTCGTGCGGATTCCAAACAAGTCTCCCCAATTCGACCCCGAGTGGGAAGCGCACGGTCACATGGAGCGGGCGGTCCAACTCGTGTACGACTGGTGCCGCGCGCAGCCGGTCCCCGGCATGACCGTGAGCGTTCAGCGCGTGCCCGGTCTCACTCCGCTGCTGCTGCTGGATGTTCCCGGCGAACTGCCGGGCTGCGTGCTTTTTTATGGTCATCTCGACAAACAGCCTGAGTTTACTGGGTGGTCCGCAGGGCTTGGGCCCTGGGAGCCGGTGGTGCGCGACGGTCGCCTGTATGGCCGTGGAGCCGCGGACGACGGCTACGCCGTTTTCAGCTCGCTTTCAGCCATCGCGGCTGCGAAAGAGCACTGCGTCGCACTGCCGCGCTGCATTGTGCTAATCGAGGCATCCGAGGAGAGCGGCAGCATCCACCTGATTCCGCAGCTCGAAGCGCTGGGCGATGCGCTGGGCACACCCGATCTGGTCGTCTGCCTCGATGCCGAGTGCGGCAATTATGAACAGCTGTGGTGCACCACCTCACTGCGCGGCAATCTCAGCGGCCGGCTCACGGTGCGTGTCCTCACCGAGGGAGTTCACTCGGGGTTGGGCACCGGCATTGCGCCGACACCCTTCCGGATCTTGGAACAGCTCCTCGCGCGCGTGGAGAATCCTGTAAACGGCGATCTGCTACTCAAATGAACTGCGGGTGGCGATGCCGCGCGATCGGCACGCGCAGATTGCCACTGCCGCGCGCGTCCTCGGTGCAAGTGTCGCCGCGAGGCTCCCCTTCGCCACCGGTGTGCAGCCGGTCACGGACAATCCGGTGGCGCTCCTGATCAACAACACCTGGCGCGCGAGCCTCGCGATCACAGGTGCCGACGGACTGCCGTCCACCGCCTCCGCAGGCACCGTGCTGCTACCGGAGCTTACGGTGAAGCTGTCTGTACGGCTCCCGCCGGGGTGCGATGCCGCGCGAGCAGCCGCTGCACTGGCCAGTGCACTCGAAGGCGCTCCGCGCTACGGTGCCCAGATCCGCTTCGAGGCCGACCCGCCCACCGCCGGCTGGAACGCACCGCCGTTTGCGCCGTGGCTCGAAGCATCGATGCAGCGCGCATCGCAGGCGCTGTTCGGTCGCGAGGCGCTGTACCTCGGTAGCGGCGGGACCATTCCGTTCATGGCAATTCTCGGCGAGCGCTTTCCCCGTACGCAATTCCTAGTTACCGGCGTGCTCGGTCCACACTCGAATGCCCACGGACCGAACGAGTTCCTGCATCTCAGTTACGCGCAGCGCCTGACGACGTGCCTGGCGGTGGTACTGGAGGATTTCGCCGCGCAGCGGAGCTGAATCGGCGGCAAGGCACGTATGGCGAGGCGGGCGCGATCTTCGTCCGACTGCGCCAACCCTATGGTCTCGCCCTGCTCTCAGCCTACCTGGAGGCGAACCCAGACGCTTGTCCGCCGCGCTTGGCTGCAAGCGTTGCTCTGTCGCGAGTCAGCTCTCAAGGCTTTCTATCTGAGCGGTGGCAACCTGCGCGCCACGGGGCTCGTCTTAACCATCGCCGTGCTGAGACGTGCGTAGTCATGGAAGCGGTCGAGAATCTTGTCCAAATGGCCCATCGACTGGACGTACAGCCGACCGATGAAGTCATCGTCGCCGGTCACTTTGTCGCATTCGACGAACTCGGGTGTCTGCTGAATGAGCTGTTGGAGTTTGCGTAACATCCCCGGCATTGACCTCACGTGAACGATTGCCTGTAACGTGTAGCCGAGCGCCTCTGGCGCGATGCGAATCGTAAAGGCAGCAATGACGCCGCGCTCTTCGAGGCGACGGAGCCGCTCGGACACGCTCGGGGACGACAGGCCAACCAGAGTGCTTAGCTCTTTGATCGACGTACGTGCATTACGGTCCAGGGCACGAACGATGCTTTGGTCGATTGAATCTAGCATTGAAGTATTAGGCTCCACCGGGGGCTGCGCCTCCCACATAAAGGCCAGGGCGTGGCGTCGATCTATATCATACGGTCAGGGGGCGTCAGGAAGCCAAAGACTGCGTAGGTGAGTTCTTCTGCGGCTGAGCGGAGTGGTGTGATGACGCGAATGCATCATCTATTTCTGGGAGGTGGATGGCGTCCCGGATCGGCGGGCGAATTCAGGCCGGTCATCAACCCGGCGACGGAAGGAGAGGTCGCACGCGTTGCGTGCGCCACGTTTTCCGATCTGGCCCAGGCACTCGATACGGCCCAGCAGAGCGCCGCAACATGGCGCAATGTATCGCCGGAAGAGCGTGGGAAACTCCTGCGCCTTGCTGCAGGACTCTTGCAGTCGAGAATTGCAACCGAATCGCTGGTGCTTTCGGAGGAGCAGGGCAAGACGATCACGGAAGCGCGAGAGGAATTCACTCGCGCCGCGGAAACGCTGATTTGGAACGGAGAGCAAGCTGGCGCTTTCTGTGCGCCTGTGCAGGCAAGTAATCACCGCTGGATCACACCGGAGCCAGCGGGCGTCGTGGCCGCATTCACTCCCTGGAACTATCCGGCGGTGATTACGGCGCGCAAGCTGGCCCCGGCGTTGGCGGCCGGCTGCACGGTTATTCTTAAGGCAGCTGAAGAGACGCCGGGCGCGGCTACAGCAATTGTCAGATCGTTGCACGAAGTAGGAATTCCTGCTGGGGTCATAAGCTTGGTCTTCGGTGATCCACCGGCCATATCAAGTCAGCTGCTGGCGTCGCCTGTCGTCCGGGTCGTGAGCTTCACCGGATCGACTCAAGTCGGAAAGGAGCTCTCTAGAGCAGCATCCGCGCAACTACAGCGATGCGTTCTTGAGCTGGGCGGCCACGCACCGGTGATTGTTCTGGACGATGCAGATCCGGATGGAGCGGCGCAAGCAATAGCAGCGTACAAATTCAAGGGCGCCGGACAGAGCTGTAACTCCCCGAGCCGGCTGTTCGTGCAAGAAAAAATCTACGAGACATTCGTGGAACGGCTGACGGCGATTGCCAAGGCCATCCGGGTTGGAGTGGGCAATGATCCCCGGACGCAAATGGGCCCTCTGGCTAATCGGCGCCGCTTGGCGGCTATGGAGCGGCTGACCGCGGATGCTGTCAGGCGTGGCGCCACCATTACCGTTGGCGGAAGCCGCTTGGAGCGCGAGGGCTATTTTTGGCCGCCAACGGTCCTCCGGGATGTACCAGTTGACGCCGCGGTCATGCACGAGGAGCCGTTCGGCCCGATTGTCCCCATTGCACCGTTTCGCAAGCCAGAAGAGGCTGTGAAGTTGGCGAATGCAAACCGATACGGGCTTGCCGCGTATGTCTTTTCCCGTTCGCAGGCCACGGCGAGGGAGATAGCGACCCATTTGATGGTCGGAAGCGTGGGCATAAACCATCTCAAGGGTGTCGCGCCCGACGTCCCGGTAGGTGGCGTTAACGACAGCGGATACGGCTATGAAGGTGGCATAGAAGGGTTCAGGAGTTTTCAAGCTCTCAAGCTGATTAACTCAGGTCCTTGAGCAGGGGCTGCCCCCCTGCCACGAGCAAGCACCCCGCAAGTGCAAGTGGGTATCGATGACTGGGACAGGCGGCATGGTCGCCGTATAGCAGGCGCGAGTCGCTGGATCCAATCCCGTTCTGCGTTCGAGTGCAATGCAGAATCTATTACCGTTTACACTGCGTTTGACCGACCATTGCACGCGGAGATATGTCCAGCTCCTCCCCAGATGTCGAAGCCTATCGCCTGATGCGGGCCGGGTGCTTCGAAGAGGCTCTCGTGTTCGCCGAACGCGCAGTCGCCGGCGAGCGCACCTGTGTTCCTGCGCACGGTCTCCTCGCGACGCTTTTAGTCCAACTCGGGAGAGCCCGAGAGGCCGAAAATGTTATTTCTGAGGCTCTCCAATGCGGCACCGGCAGCCCCGATGCGTACGATGCCCTCGCCCATGTCTCCCTGCTGCTCGGCAACCACGAGCGCTCGAACGTGCTGTATCGGCGCGTGGTCGAACTCGCCCCCGGGGATGCGCGCTTCTGGTACAACCTCGCTTCGAGCGAGCGCAGCTTCGGGCGACTCAAGGAAGCCGAGATCGCTTGTAATCAGGTCATCGCGCTCGATCCCACGCACTTTGCGAGCTATTTGCTCCGGTCCGAGCTGCGCGTCCAGTCCGAGGAGGCGAACCACGTCGCGGAGTTGCAGTCCGCTTTGTGCCGACCGGGGCTCGATGAGCAGGCACGGGTGCCGCTTGGATACGCACTGGCCAAGGAACTGGACGACCTCATGCGCTACGACGAGGCCTTCGGCTGGTTCCACGAGGCCGCCCGCATCCGCCGCCGGCACCTGGCCTACGACGTCGCTGTAGACGAGCGCAAGCTTGAGCGCATACGACAGATGTTCACGTCGGAACGTCTCCTGCCGGCAGCTCGTCCGGGCGCCTCCAGCCGCTATATTTTCATTGTCGGCCTGCCGCGCTCCGGAACCACGTTACTGGAGCACATCCTGACCGGGCTTGAGGGTGTGCGGTCGAACGGCGAGACCGACCATTTCTCCCGAGCACTGCTCTCCGCCGCGCCGGCTGGTTCGGAAGATGTCTTCGCCCGGGCCGCTGCGGCAGATCCGGACGTGGTCGCAGCCAATTACGCGCGCTTCGCAGAAGGCAGCTCGGCGAGTGACAAGATCATCGAAAAGATGCCCCTGAATTACCTCTATCTCGGAGCGATTCGTCGCGCACTACCAGAAGCCAGGCTCGTCTTGATCAGACGCGCGCCGATTGATGCCTGCTTTGCCATGTACCGAACGCTTTTCGGCGTTGCCTACCCCTTCAGCTACGACTTCGAGGACCTCGCCCGCTATCACGCAGCCTACGATCGGCTATTGGGCCACTGGCGAAAGCCTCTTGGCGAAGCGCTGTGCGAGATTGAGTACGAAGAGCTGGTGAAGAATCCACTCAAAGCTAGCGTACGAGTAGCGGAGCACTGTGGTTTAACCTGGAACCCGCGCGCGCTCGAGGTCGAAAAGAGTGCGACCATTTCGATGACCGCCAGCGCGGCGCAGGTCCGACGCCCGATCTATGGTTCCTCGTCCGGCCGGTGGCGTCACTATCGCGCCCATCTCGGCCCACTGTTCGCCGCGCTACACCGGCACGGGGTGCAATTGCCGGAAGGTGCTTAGACAAAGAAGGATGGCGGGGAACGCAGCACAGATCCGGAACAGCTCTCCGAGCTCGAGCTAACTTTGACTGTGCTATGGAACTGCGTGAGGCGCTGGCTCAGCCAGCGCTCGAACTCAAGGGGGGTGAGCGAGCTGTCGGATTTTGACGTGTTTCTGCTGCACCTGCTCGTCTATCGGAATCGCCAGCTGCGGGGTATCGATCTGGCGTTCGCGCTCTCAATCGATGACATGCATCTCATCTCCTACTCTTTGAAGAAGCTGACTCGGCTCGGCTTTACATCCAGCGCAAAGATCGGCAAGGAGGTGTTCTATACAGCCTTGGAAAAGGGCAAGGAGCATTACCAGGACTTTCTAAAGGATCGGAAGAAGTATTTGGAGCCGGCGATGAAGTTCATCTCCCTCGACCATGATCTCTCCTCCTTGAGTACGGTGCTGCGTGCCCTTTCGGGCGCTTACGAGCAGGCGGCACGGTCGGCAGCGTCTGTGCGCGGACAGTAGCTCGAAGACTGTAAGACGCGGTTATCGGCGAAGCGGCGGTGACTCTGGCACGCTTGCAGCCTCGAGTTTGTAACGCCAATTCGATTGCGGCGCTTGGTGTCCTGGCCCGATTAGGAGAAAGAGACCCATAGTTACCAAGACCGAAAAACTGCCTGGGCGATCCATTCAGGCTTCAAAGTAGCGCGGTCGGTCGAGATCGAGCAGCAGGTCTGACTGCTCCGGCTGCCACCCCAGCTGTCTGCGTGTCTGCTGACTGGAGGCCTTGATATCCATTGCCGCAAAGTGCGCGAACCAGCCAAAGTGCTTAGCTGCCTCCTCCGCGTTCTTGCTGACGACCGGCACGTTCAGTCGGCGCCCGATCACACCGGCGATGTCCCGAAACTGTACGCCTTCTTCCGCAACTGCGTGATACCTGGCGCCCACCGCGCCCTTCTCGAGGACGAGCCTGTAGAGGTGAGCGGCGTCGAGTCTGTGCACAGCAGGCCAAAGGTTTCGCCCTTCATCCTTATAGACGGAAGCACCCATATCCCGCGCGATGCGAATGACGATAGGGACAAAACCGTGGTCGCCGTCACCATGGACTGATGGTGGAAGACGCAGGACCGACACTCGCACCCCTCGCGCTGCCACCGCTGCCGCCGCCTCTTCTGAGGCGGCCCGTGGGTGTGCAGAGGGTCCGGACGCCGCGGCAGTCTCCTCCGTCGCCAGGTGACCTCGCGGGAGAATCCCGATCGCGGACGTAACAATTAAGGGGCGCTCGGAGCCTTCGAGCGCCGCGCCGAGAACCTCGATGACGCGCCTATCGGTCTCGCAGCTGGCCTGGAATTTCGAGAAGTCATGGTTGAACGCCGTGTGAATGACAGCCTGCGCCACCTGAGCTCCAGTGCGCAGACTCTCCACATCTTCAAGGTCGCCCCGATGCACCTCGGCGCCTCTTTGGACAAGGGACTTGGCAGTCGCATCTGAGCGAGCAAGACCCAGCACCTGATGTCCTGACTGAATGAGTTCCTGAACTATGGCCGAGCCCACAAATCCCGTGGCACCCGTTAGAAATACGCGCATGTCCGTCTATCCTTTCGCTTGTGGTAGCTGAGCCACATTCGTCCCGCAGTATTCATCATCGATTGTTGTTGGCAGAGAAGACCTGGTCGTATGTGCCGGTCTGTTCCGCTGACCTGAGTAGCTTCACGCGCTCGACGAGAATCTCGTCTCCAACACGATTCGGGTCGCCGAGGATCTGCATTACCTCGGCAATGTAATCCGCCAAATGGCATCGCATGAGGGTCGGTTGCCTGGCGAGCTCCGGCGAGCTTCCTTTTGCACGTACGGCGGAGCGAGCTCAAGTACTTCCACCGACGTATGCCGGAGCTGAAATCGCGGCGATTGCAGCCAGGAATGCAGAAAAGCTTTATTGGCGCTGTAGGTCGGGAAGGACGCGAAGGGAACAAATGCCAGACCCGAGGTTGTCGCGATGATGGTCGACTCTCGCTGTTGCCTGAGGGTCGGCAGAAGTGCCGCAGTGACGCGAAGCACGCCGACGATATTGGTCCGGATGATGGAATGTGCCGCGGAAACATCGCCAGCGTCCGCCGTGAGATCTTCGAGCCGGGAGATTCCCGCACTGTTCACGAGCACGTTGAGCGACTGCGTGGCTCGCCTCGGCAATGCCTGGGGCGAGCCACGCTCGCACTCGTAGCGCGAAGAGCGGGAAGTTAGCGAGCGCGACGTGGAAGGCAGCTCCCGCGGTGACGAAGCGATCGGGCTCCGGCTACGAGACAACAGGATTGCGTTTCGGGTCAGGACCCACGCCATCACCCGCACGCGGGTATGCCGCATAAGGACTAAAAAAGCCGATCCACAAGAGCACCCCAGACGCAGCCGTCAGCACGACGACGGGCCATCGGACTGCAAGCACTCCATACTGATTGACTGCGAGACCACCGAGGGCTGGCCCCAACGCCCCGACGTAGATCGACAGCGTAAATTGGGCTGCAAGGCGACTGCTTGAAGAGCGTCGCATGAGTGCGCTGAACTGAGCGGAGGAATAGATCGGGATGGTAGCGTAAAACGCCGATATCGCAGTTACATATACCCAAGGGACGGGGGAACTGCTGGCGACGATGCCGATGATGTTTACAATCACACTGGCCGCGATCATTCGTCCCTTGATACGGTCCCCAAGGGCAATTACCAGAATCGCCCCCAACAAACCCACGCCAGTCGAGATCGATAGGCCCGTGGAGATATTGTCTTCCGCTATACCTGTTGCGGCGCCGATGCGCTCAATGTATGCCCAGAATACGGCGACCGCCACATTGAACAAGGCCGACGAGAGTAGTCCTAGCCATAGAACGACCGGCGGCACAGCGGGACTGCCCGGCAAGTCGAGTGCTGCCGACTCCTCGTAGCCCGCCGAGAACTCTCGCGCGAGAAGGAAGCAGGGAATTAGGAGTACACCTAATCCTATAAACACTGACTGCCAGCCCCATGAGTGAGCCAGCTTCGGAATCGCCGTAATGACGACGACAGCCAGGGCAATCTGCGCAAGCACGGAGGCCGCCGCGTTGCGCTGTTGGTCCTCGAGACTGTACATGTAGTAGCAGGCACTCGCTGTCAGACCCGTACCGACGCCGCCCACAGCGCGCAACGGCACTAGCACGGTAGCCAAGCCTGAGATCGCGGAGCCGAAATCGGCGGCGAGCAACAGCACTAAGCCAATCCCGGCTGTTGTCCTCGGCGAGGTCTTGCGCATCACGGCTATCGCCGCCAGGGCACCCACTGCCATCCCGAGCAGATCGGCGGATCCAAAGGCTCCGAGCGTCCCCGGTTGGAATCCAAGCTGCCGAGCCAGCACGCCCGTAATTGCCGGGAGCGTGTTGTATACGAGCGCCGTGACTGCCGCGACAACTACTGGCGCGATCCGCGATATCGTCCAGCGGAGCGTCATGCCTTTGAGACGGACGGATGCCGCTCGCCCGCGTCAGCCGCGGCCCAACGCCCTTGATGCTCCCGCCTCCACAGTGAGTTCATCGTTTTGGAGTTGACGCGTCCCACTGCCATGGCTACTGCTCGAGAAAGCGCGTCACTGCATCGATGAACGCTGCATTTTGATCGACCATGATCATGTGTGCGCTGCGCTCAAGCTTGATCAGCGCCGAGCCCGCGAGCGCCGCGTGGGATTCCTGAGCCGTCACGTCAGTAACCATGTCGTGGTCGCCATAGATCACGAGCGCCGGGATCGTAAGCTTCGGCAGCGCCTCCGTGAAGTCGAAGCCCATCAGGTTGCCGTCGATGTGAAAATCGCTCTTTGCACCCCACATTTGGTTTAGGACATCCCAGCCCATGGGTGATTGAGCGCTATCCCACGCCGGCTGCCGTATGAAATAGCTGTACGGCGCGTGTGCTTGATCGGCGAGCTTGCGATATTCGGCGAGCTGCGCTCCATCGGCACCAATGATGCCGCGCGCCTCTAGCGCTTCGATCCGCGCACGCACCTGTTCATCCGCGGAATTCTTGATTAGCGCGAAATCCGCGTTGAGGCGCGCCGCTGAAGATCCGGTAGCCGCGAGAATCAACCGACGAATGCCAGCCGGATAATGAATTGCCACCGCCTGGGCGAGAATGCCTCCGAAGGAGTGCCCCAGCAGATCGATCTTGCCGAGATCCAGGGCGACACGTACCGCTTCGATATCGCTCGCCATCGTGGGGAGATTGTATTGAGCGTGATCGTCAAGCCGCTGCGAGCGGCCACAGCCGCGCTCATCGATCAGCACCAGCTGGCGATGCTTCGCGAGCGGTAGTACATAAGGCAGGAAGTACTCGTGCGTCGTCCCGGGCCCTCCATGTAACAGCACCAAGGGTGGACCCGTCCCGATCGTCGCGTAGTAAATGATCGCCCCGCGGGTATCGACGTACCCCTCGCCGCTTTCGATGCGTGATGGACCCACGAGTGCCTCTCCTACCAGAAAAGCATTGGCGTCTTTTCCAGTAGCTCTGCGCCGGTGCCGGTGACAATGAGATTCCGCTCAAATCCTGCGAGCCCGACACCCTCGCGGGCGAGGAACGCTTCGACGCCGAGCACCATGCCCGGTTGGATGGGCTCTTCGAGGGTCGTCCACCCCAGCTCCCCGCCGTCCACATCCCCAAACGGAATGACGAGTGGTGGGACGGACACACCAAGGCCGTGACCGAGGAGCGGAAAGACATGTGCCGGAGGACCGTCGAAATATCCCACCTTTCGTGAAACCTCATAGCCCTTGCGTCCCAGGGCTTTCGCGGTGGTGCCTGGTACGACTGATTCCACGATTCCATTCACGATGGAGGCGCAGTCTTCTAGCAACGACCTTTGTGCGGGCGTCGGACGACTTGAGCAAATGCCTGTGCGGCCAGGATCCATGAAGTAACCCTCGAAAAGGGGGCCGTAGATCCACACCGTGAATACGTCACCTGGCGCGGGAGCGCTCCTGTTATGCCCATAAAGGTCTCGGCTCAAAAAGTATTTCTCGCTGAAACGCCCATGATTGATGTCGATGCGATGAAAGCCGCCACCGCCTCGCATGATGGCCGCGGCTGCTCGAGCGGCCGCCTCGCACTGCGGCTCGCCCGCGATCAGCGCCTCCACGGCCGCGGTCAAGCCCTCCGTCACGAGCTCGCCGCCAATTCGATAAGCCTCGAGCTCGCGAGGACTCTTGATCATCTGAGGTCCGACCAGCAACTGCTCTTCCGAGACCCACTCGATTTGCGGGGTGTGCTCTCGCAGGACCCGGTCGTACATTCCTGGGAGCACATCGTCGCCGACGATAGCCACCTGTCCTTCGATACCCGCGGTGCGCAAATACTCAGCCAGCGTCAACATCATGGGCGGCCGGTGACTCACCACCTTGCCGCAGACCACTCTAGAAACATCGATGTCAGTCTGGGCAAGCCCGGTGTGCAGCTCGGGCTCGTGACCTTTGCGAATCAGCACCGCGGAGAAACAGAAGGGCTCGCCGAATTCCGGCCTCGTTGCGGGTCCCTGGCCCGTGCCGAAGGTTTGGAAGTTCGTCAGCCAGTACACATCTCCGATCTTGTCGTAAGTGCCGGCGGATCGCTGCCACACGAGCAGATTCTGGTAACCGGCGGCGGCCATCGCCGCTTGAACCCGCTCCCATCTCTGCTCGTATTCGGATCTCGTAAAGAACATCTTGTTCCAGTTCTTCAGGGGCCTCACAAGCGATGAGTGCCGATTCGAATCTCGATGCCGCGTCTGTTTGGGCAGCCGCACTGCCTGGAAGACTCGGCCGCTTTATGAAGGTTCGCCATTCCCTGAGGAGAGTTCACTCAGATAACGAGCGACAAACCGAGCGGGAAGACTTTCGAGCTTTGAATATGGCCCCGGTACATAGGCCAGTGAACGTATCCCCGCAGCATTGCGCTCGATCAACGCTTTGTCCTGAGTGGTCGTAACGTCCCACAGCCACATCATGCGCGCGACGTCGACTTTGGAGTCGTCCGCCGAAGAATCGACCAGCCACGACACGTCGACACGCGTCTGTTCGGCCGCTAGGGGCGAGAATTGAAACATGACAGCGTGATCATTAAGGGCCGCGAGGAAGATGAACGGCTCGCACCGGAACGTACTTACCCCTCCGTCGAAGCTCTTCAGCTCGCCCATCAAGGGCGCGACCGCGCGACCGTCCTCCGACTGAGTCAGCCGTCCACCCCCGATGGGGGCGCGAGCGGCACTGCAGATCGCAAACTGGTTGGCCGTCGGATTCATGGTCAACGGGGAGTCTGGACTTGCGTCCTTCGCGAGCCACGCGGCGGCGCTCTCCTCCCAGGCGATAGCCGCGTTCGAGGCTTCACGCGCTACCGCATCGACATGCTTCATCACGCGGCAGTACTCTGGATGCGCGGGGAAGCAGTGGTAGCACTCGATGAAGTTTTCGAGGACAAGCTTCCAGTTACCTTGAGTCGGATAGCTGCGTCGCGCTGCGATCCGTGCGTTCGGCACGCCGTGGAACCTGAGCCCCGGTTCAAACGCATTGCTGAGTGCCGCGACAACCTGCGGGTCGCCCGAGAGACTGCCGATAACAAGTCCCCCGATTTCCCTCACGTGGATCGAACGCAGACTGAGTGCCGAGACATCGATTTCCTCGGGTAACGCGCTCGCTGCACGCAGCGAACCGTCCAGCCGGTAACTCCAAGCGTGATAGGGGCAAGTCAAGCTGTTTGAGCGACCGTCTCGTTCACAGATGCGAGAGCCCCGATGTCTGCAGACGTTGTAGAACCCGCGAAGGGTGCCTTCGCCATCACGGGCGAGAATGAGCGACTCTCCAAGCAATTCGCGAAGGATGTAGCAGCCAGCCTCGGGAACTTCGCTCCGATGGGCGACCAAGAACCATTGATTTGCTAGCCACCCCCGTCGCTCGATCTCGTAGATGCTCGGCGACGTATAAAACGGCTGTTCCAGGGACCACCCCGCCCGCTGGCGGCCGATGAGCTCCTTCAATCCTGAGGCTTGCGTATCAGCTCCCTGTAGGTTCGACCGGTCTCGGTCGCACTCAGAAGGCATAGCCGAGCCGGACGGCAATTTCACGGGGTAGGTTGATCGTGTTCTCAGAACTGAGATAGTTCACGTACGCTTGGGGGGGGCCGAGGACCCCCGGCGCCAGTATCACGCGCTTGTCCGTCACGTTGGTCACATAGACACCCACGCGCCAGGATCCGTGGCTCACCGAGGCAGAGGCGTTCGCGATGTTCATGCCCGAAACGCGCAGGGGAGCTGTACTACCGTAGTACGGGAACGTCGAAAGATACATACTACTTCGATACGTGTCGTTCAGCGAAACCGTAAGCTTGTAGCTGGGTGCGAGATCGCGGTCGTAGTTAATCGTCGCGGCTGCGCTAACTTTTGCACTGCCCGGAAGTTGTTGCCCCGCCATGCCGAAGATATTGCCAAACGCATCGGCCGCATAGAAATAATTCTCGGTGAACTCTGCATCTGCATACGCTGCACTGGCTGTGATGGTCAGGCCGGGCAGGCCCAACGGACTAGTGAGATCGAATTCGAACCCTCTCGAGCGGGCTCTGGTGCCATTCCAGACTCCGACATCGCCGGACGGCAGGCTGCCCGAGATCTGCGGGTTACTCCATTCATCGTCAAACACATCGAACGTGTAATGTAGGCCACTGGCTAAGTGGCCCTTCAGGCCGAGTTCGTAGTTGTTGACCGAGTCGGGTCGATAACTCGTGAGCAACGGGTTCTCTGCGAAAAGGCCCGCCTGAGGAAATGCATTTGCGCCGCCTCGGCGGAAGCCTTGCGACCACAGCGCGTAGACATACTGATTGTTCGCGTACTCGTAGGACGGATTGATCTTAAAAGTGTTCTTCGATGCCCGCGCGCTGTTCGCGTGGGCCGGCAGGAAGACTCCGAACGTATAGAGCGTGTAGGACTGTAGATCCGTAAAGCTCTGTTGGAAGTGCCGCGCCCCGAACGTAATCTGGCCGTGGCTCAAGAAGTGCCAAGTGAGCTCTCCGAACTCCGACTTGTCCTCAAACTCTTGCCGGTCAAGCTGGTGGAAGTATAGGTCGCCGGGGCCGGTGACAACCAAGCAGTTTGGAAAGCTCGCGCCGATAAAATACGGTGCGGTGCAGCCCTGTGCCACGGACCGCTCAGGCGAGCCGGCATTCGAGACAGTCCACGATCCTTCGCGCGCTTGATTTTCATAAAACACTCCAAGGACGTAGTCGAGCTGCTTGTCGGGACCGGCTGTCGACACGAGCCGCACTTCCTGCGTGAACGTGTGGGCGGAATCGCCGAATTGCGCTGGGGCAATGAAGCGAGGATTTATGGGGTTCCCGGCATAATACTGAGGAAACCCCGCGATGACCGCGTTGGTACCGATGGTGAGGTACGTGTCATCCAAGACCGTCGAGCCGGTCGTGGTGTAGTAGGAGCTCGTCGAGGAGACTGTCGCGAACCCCAGGTCGTAGCTCAGATCCAAACTCTCGAGGGTTGTTCTCCGCGAGAATGGTTGATTGACTGCGGCGAAGTCCTGGTAATCCCCGCCACGGGGAAATGTGATCCTGGGATCGATCGGATAAGGCCCGCCGGGAAAGGCGAAATTGTCATTCGGGCCCCCATCACCATTGACGTTCGCGTATAAGAAGGCAAGTTCTGCGGTGAACTTGTCTGCCGGTTTCCACAGCAGGCTCGCTCGCCCCGTAAATGTGTTCTGATCGTTCCAGTCGTTTCTTCCAGTGATGATCCCCGGGCTGTTCACGGGATCGGCCGGGTCCGCTAGCGTTGGAACGGCACTGAGCGGCGATGACCCGCTACGCTCCAAGATGCCATAGATATTGATGAATCCCGGCTCGTACGCATACTTTCCTGACACGCGCAGCGCAAGCGCGTCTCCGATCGGCACATTGAACATGGCGCTTGTGGTATAGCTCGCGCCGCTCGAATGCGCGACGGTGCCCCCGCCCGCCTCAATGTCCCCCGCGAACTTTCCCAGCTCCGGCGAGTTGGGAATGATCCGAAGCGCGCCACCGAGTGCCCCTGCGCCGTAGAGCGTGCCCTGCGGACCCCTCAGAACCTCGATGCGTTGAACATCATCCAGCTCAAAGTAGCCGTCAATCGGCGAGTTGCCGATGTAAGTGCCAACGGGACTCTGCTCGAAGGTGCGAAACCCACTTGGTGCACCGGACGCGTTGAGCCCGCGAATGATAGGAGTCGTTGCACCGCTAAATCGTGCGCCCAAATCATAGAGGCTGAGGCCAGGAACCTGGTTCGCCAGCGAGGCGACGTCCGTCACACCGGCGCGAGCGATCTGGTCTGCGCTCACCACGGAGAGACTGTATGGAACAGCCTCGGGCGCCTGCTCGCGTCGGCTTGCCGTCACAACGACTTCTTGGAGCGGACCGGCCTGCGCATCTCGCTGCTGGGCGCTCGCAGCGTACGGCATACCGTAGAGGGCCAAGAACACTGCCGCACTGATGGAGACCTTCGCCGGCGGGAGCCCGTCTTTTACGCACAGACAGGCCACGCGCGATTCGCCGTTGCTCAATTGCTTCATGGCGAGCCCTCAACACCTCAATGGCGATTAAGCACGTTGGCTATCGCCCACGCTAACGCCATGTACACAGGGTAGAGGAACTGATGAGTACCGACTCCACGTCGATTTTGACTTTAGTGCCTGATCAGCGGCTTTGCACCAAGCTGAGGGTATGGGGACCATTAAGGGATTGCGTTGGAGGTCGGAAGCAAAATGGAGGAGATAGGGAATGGGATCGTCCGCAGGTGCCCAGCCCTGCGAATCAGGGACACGATTTTCCTGCACTGGCGCCGGAAACGAGTGTGAGCGCGGCGTCTTACTGTCGTTTATGAATCACACCGTGCTTCATCACGAAACTCACGTTGGCAAACAGATCGATATCCGACACCGGATCACCACGGATCGCGATGATGTCGGCCTGCTTTCCCGGTGCTAGCGCACCGATGTCCGTCTTCCCCAGCAACTCGGCTGCGTGCGTGGTCGCGGCCTGAATCGCTGCCATCGGAGCCATCCCGTAGCGAACCATGTGGTGAAGCTCTCGAGTACCGGTGTCGTGGGGGCACACCACGCTGTCCGAGCCCAAGGCGATCTTGACGCCGCTGCGCAAGGCGCACTGAAAGGCGGCGCCGTGTCTGGAACCAATTATCTTACCCTTGGCGATGAACTCCGGAGAACGGTGACTCCCGTCATGCATGCAGTCCCATACCGAGAGCGTGGGGACAAGGTACGTACCCCGTTCCTTCATGAGATGGGCGGTCTCCTCATCGAGCATGCTTCCATGCTCGATCGATGCCGCGCCCGCGAGTACGGCGTTCTTGATACCCCCAGCCGCGTGTGCATGCGCCATTACCTTCAAACCGAGATTTCTGGCCTCGTCGACTGCAGCTTCGAGTTCCTCCAGAGTGAACTCCGTGGAAGTCGGGAAATTGTTGCCGTGACTCATGACCGCACCGGTTGCAAAGATCTTGATCACGTCTGCGCCATGTGCGACGACTTCCCGTATGCGCTCGCGAATCCTGTAGGGACCATTCGCTTGCCCGTAACGCAGTTGCCGAGGCAATTCAACCTCCGGTGCCACTCCCGTCACTGCGCCCGCGCCTCCCGTCATCGTGATGAATGCCCCTGGCACCAGCATCGTCGGCCCGACGACATCGCCGCGTGCAATCGCATCACGCATCGCGACGTCGACAAAAGCCCAATAGGATCCGGCCTCACGGACCGTCGTGAACCCGGAAAGCAGCTTCATGCGCACGTTCGGGATTGCCTCCAAGGCGCACCGCGCCGGCGAACGTCGTAGCTCATCGACGATGTCCTTCATTTCGTGCGGCAGTGTGAGATGCGTATGGCAATCGATTAAACCGGGTAAGACCGTCATGTCCGAAAGATCGATAACCTCAGGGCTTGATACCCGCGACGGCGCCGGCTCAATTGATTCAATCTTGCCGTCCCTTACCACGAGCCGCTGATCCTCGGCGATCGTGCCCTTATCTGTAAGGACCAGTCGGCCCGCATGAATCACTAAGTCAGCGGACATGGCAGAGAAATCCTCGATTGGAGCGCGGCGCGAGCAGCTGAGCATGTCATCGTACGCGCTCTGGCAACGAACGTTCGCGCCGACTCGCCGAACAGCCGAAAAGTACCAAGTTTTCTATTGGAGCGCGGACGGAAGATGGAAGAGTTCGGGCGCGTTGATTGCTTTATGGTGGCGTGAGAGATCGCGTCTTTGCCTGCTCAACGGGGGTGGTGGCCGGTCAGCGGGGTCGCAAAGGGCGCACCTCGCGCGGCCTGACCCCGAAATGCCTACGAAAGGCGGTTGCAAAAGTTGTCTGATGTGCGTACCCGACTGCGTCGGCTACACGAGCGACAGGCATACGCCGCTCACGCAACAGCGACAGAGCATGCTGCATGCGGCAGCGGACCGAGAACTCGAAAATTGTTTCGCCGAATATGGCCTTGAAGCCGTGCTTCAGGGAGGTCTCGTTCATGCCGGCAGCTCGGGCTACTTGACGAATAGTTGGAACGGGTGACAGCTGTGTCATCAGAAGGTTTCGAGCGGTTTTAAGGCATCGTAAGTCGCGTTCGCTGTATTCCTCAATGGGAGCCTGGGCAAGATGTGTGAACCCGCGAACCGCGGCACAGAGCAACTCAAGTGTGACGGCTTCGGTGTATATGAGTCTCAAGATATCGGCGTACGGGTTCTCCACGAGCTTTGTCGCAAGCTCGAACATCTCGGCCGTGAGTGGTAATTGCACGTATTTGAACTGACCCGGCTCTCCGACGGCCAGCGCCTGCAGTTGCGGCGGCGCATCGACGCCGACGGTCATAAAGTGCTCCACCAGGTATCGAGCCTTGAGGGTCACGCCCACGCAGCGCTCCAGAGCCCTTGGAGCGGTCCACTCCTGCAGGTCAACCCCCTTCGGTTGGCTGTAGACGAGGAGACTGGGACGATTGAGCCGCATCGCCTCCGCTCGGCTCACCCCCAGAGTCAGGTCGCCGGAGAGCTTGAAATAGAACTGGATCATTCCGTCTCCGGGAATGAGCTCGGCACGCGGATTCCTGTAGGCAAAGTTCCCCACGATCACGTAAACGTCCTCGCCTATGCGCGTCAGGTCAAAGTACCCCTCACCCTCGTCCGGAGGGAGCGGCAGACGCGCTCCCGCCAAGTCTCTATTGCGATGACGGGTTAGAGTCGCAGCGCCGGGCCCACGCTCGAGGCTCGCAAACGCCTCCGCCAAGGTGGCTCCGGGCCCGCCCAGGACGGCGCGAATCAAGCCACTGCTGTGATCTGGCAGGCGCGTATGCGCGCCCTCCGCGTCGTCCGTCGTGGTCATTCCGCCGAGCCCCCGTCCGATTTCCTAAGAAAACCGCCGCCTGGATCAATCTAGGATCATGGAGTCACGAGAGCAACCAGCCGCGGCTTCACCGGAGATTCCGCACCAGGGCCGGGCTCCTCACGGTTTCTCGCGCCGGCCTGTTCAGCGCCGGATTTCCTAGCAAATACCCCTGCAGCACCAAAGCTTTGGGCTCAGCCGCCCCGGATCGTTCCTTATCATGCCCGCCATGAAGTCTCACGCACGGGTGGTCGTGGTTGGTGGTGGGGTGGTCGGCTGCAGCGTCCTGTACCACCTCACGAAGATGGGCTGGAAGGATGTGGTGCTTTGTGAGCGCAAGGAACTGACGGCGGGCTCAAGCTGGCACGCTGCCGGCGGCTTTCATGCACTCAATAGCGATCCGAATATCTCGCGGCTCCAGGCGTACACAATCAAGCTGTATCGAGAGATCGAGAAGCTCTCCGGCCAGAACATCGGGCTCCACTTCACCGGCGGCCTCAATATTGCTGCCACTCGCGAGAGATGGGACTTCTTGCGGGCCGATTGGGCACGTCACCGGGTGCTCGGCCTGTCAACCGAGCTGCTCGGTCCGGCACAGATTCGCAAGCTCTGTCCGATCATCGACACCTCCGACGTGATTGGCGCGATCTATGACCCGATGGAAGGTCATCTTGACCCGTCCGGGGCGACCCACGCCTTCGCCAAGGCAGCGCGCAGTGCGGGCGCCGAAATCTACCGGCACACGCGGGTCATCGAGATCCTGCCCACCGGCCATGGATCGTGGCACATCGTCACGGACGCCGGAACGCTCGAAGCCGAGCATGTCGTGAATGCCGCAGGACTCTGGGCCCGCGAAGTCGGGCAGATGGTCGGGGTGCAATTGCCGATCGTGGCCATGGAGCACCACTACCTCCTCACCGAGGACTTGCCCGAGCTGCAGCAGCTTCCCGGCGAAATTCCCTTGGTGTTGGACCTCGACGGCGAGATTTACCTACGGCAGGAGCGTAAGGGCATATTGCTCGGGGTCTATGAGAAAGAGGCGACCCCCTGGGCGCTGAACGGCACTCCGTGGGAGTACGGCGAGAATGAGCTCCTCCCGCCAAGTCTGGATCGCCTCACGGACGCCCTTGACAAGGGCTTCCGACGCTTCCCCACCTTGAGTGCCGCCGGGATCCGTCGCGTAGTGAACGGTCCCTTTACCTTTACTCCCGACGGCAACCCGTTGGTCGGGCCGGTACCGGGAGTCCGTAACTACTGGGCGGCCTGCGGGGTCATGGCGGGGTTTGCGCAAGCCGGCGGTGTGGGACTCGCGCTGTCACACTGGATGACGCAGGGTGAGCCCGACAGCGACATCTACGCGATGGACGTTGCGCGCTTCGGCGCCCACGCATCTCGTAACTACACCATTGCCAAGGGGAGCGAATTCTACGCACGGCGCTTTCAGATTGCTTATCCGAATGAATTTTGGCCGGCCGGGCGCCCCGCGAAAACCCCCGCCACTTACCCCACGCTCAAGGCAGCCAACGGCGTCTTCGGTGTGAGCTTCGGGACGGAAGTGCCGCTGTACTTCGCGACAGACGGCGAGCTCTCCGAGGAGACGCCAAGTCTGAGACGCTCCAATGCATTCGCATCGGTAGCAGAAGAGTGTCGCGTCGCGCGAAACGGCGTTGGGATATTGGACATCTCGTCCTTTGGCAAGTATCTCATTGGCGGCCCGAGGGCTGAACAAGCGTTGGAGCGCCTCCTTGCCGGACGCATACCCGGCCTCGGGAAAATACGCTTAACTCCCATGCTTTCGCACTCAGGCCGCCTGATGGGTGATTTGACGACGATGCGTCTTGAAAGCGATCGCTTTCTGCTTGGCGGTTCCGGATACCTTCAAACGTGGCACATGCGGTGGTTTTCGCATCATCTTGCCGCCGAAGGTGTCACTGTGAAGAACGTCTCCGAGGAATATGGCGGCGTCGCTATCTTTGGCCCACAGTCCCGCGAACTGCTAGCGCGTCTTTCACAAGCGAACGTTTCAAATGAAGCGTTCCCTTTCTTAACTGTGCTTCAACGAGACTTGGGATTCGCGCCTGCGCTGACCGCCCGTTTATCCGTGACCGGCGAGCTGGGCTACGAGATCTACACCCCCACGCCGTACATGCACGCGTTGCTCGGATCGGTGATCCAGGCAGCGGAGGAATTGGATGCGCGGCACGTCGGCTTTTACGCGCTCAATGCGCTGCGTCTGGAGAAAAGCTTTGGTATTTGGTCGCGCGAATTTTCCCCGGACTATACGCCGCGGATGGCCGGTCTTGACCGCTTTATCGCGTACGATCGGCCGAACTTCATTGGGCGGGAGGCGGCAATTCGCGACCGAGAAACAGCTCCAAAGCGCCGTCTCGTGACGCTAGCGGTCTCATCGACGGACGCCGACGCAGCGGGCTATGAACCCATCGTGCTTCGGGGAGACTTGGTTGGTTTTGTGACCTCCGGCGGCTACGCGCACTCGGTGCGGACGAGTCTTGCAATGGCCTACGTCAACGCGGAAGTTTCGGACACGGAGCAAGAGCTGTCGGTAACTATCCTTGGTGAACCCTGCTCATGTCGGATTCTGACCGAACCGTCGATCGACGCCAGCGGATCCCGCATGAAGAGCTAACTGTAGTTGGGCATGAGATCCACCCAAGAGCGGACGTTCAGCTAGGGCGGATCGAAACGTCTCTCCTTGCGAGCAATCGTGCTGCCTTGGATTCTAGTGGGGAAAGTCAAATGATGAATTCGTACGAGCTTGCAGAATACCTGAGTATTGAGAGAACAATCCCGGCGGCGGTACGGAAGGTATGGCCTGTATTCTTGGATATGAACCGATGGTACACAGACTATCACTGGGAGTGGATTTCAGGGCCTCCGTATGAGGGCGTAGGACTGCAAGAAGGACAAGTCCTCAGGGCAAATCCTCTGTATGGAGTGGGCTTACAAGATTCAACGCTGTACTACTTTCAGGAACAGTTGAAGGTCACAACCGATAGAGAAATAGTCGTGAAGCTCACCGCTTTTGACCCAAAATCCGTGTCAGCAGAATATGGCACTGAGGTGCGCGATGTCGTCGCGTTCTATCACTGGCAATTTATTGGTGCACGGGATTCGACGACGATCGCAATTCGTTCCTATTCGAACATAAGAACCGATAAGCGCCCTAGCGAGACTGTGATCTCGGACCTGATAGCGTTATTCCATCGATCTTGGAACAAGTGTCTCGACAATCTTGAGATCCTCGTCTGCGGTTCATCAGCAGGGCAAACTACTCAGCATCCAAAATAAACCAACGGATTGCGTATCCGTCAGTTCGACGGCCAAGTGCCCGTGCTCAGAGGCTTCTTGAGATGGACAACTCAATTCCGTGCACTCTTCGTGCGAGCCCGCGGAAGGACCGGCGACGGGCCGCAGCATGTCGGGCTGTTCGATCTATTCGGGCCCCTCGCCGAAATGATCGCCGGCGTCGATCGCAGTGGTCAGGAGCAACTCGCTCACCGCAGCGACCTGTTGCAGGCCGGTTAATGCTCAACGCGCACCACGCGTCATCAACACGTATAACCCCAGCGCTGGAAACATCTGGGTAAGTTTGCGGGTAACTCGAAAAGTCACACCGCGATAAGAACTTGATTCCCCTATGTTTCTCCATCGAGGTTCGAGTCTGGCGCGCGTGGATTGGCTGGCGTCCCAGCCAGCTGCTTGGCGTTCAGCTGAGCGGCAAGATCTTGGGAGTAGTGGGCCTGGGACGCATCGGCAGTGCGGTCGCCCGACGAGCGGCATCGTTCGGCATGGCGGTTCATTACCTGAGCCCGAAGCCGAAGTATGTGCACGGCTTCCGGGCCACCTGGCACGGGCGCGAGGATTCGTTCTGGCCCGTTTGCCAGTTCCTGACTTTGCATTTGCCGCTGGATCCGGTCACGCGTGGTTTTCTGAATGCGGCACGGATCGCACAACTGCCGCCGGGCGCCATCCTCGTCAATTCTGCCCGAGGCGAGCTTGTCGACGACGACGCGGTAATTGACGCCCTCATGTCGGGCAGACTTGCCGCAGCAGGCCTCGACGTATTCACGGGCGAGCCGGATTTTCGCGAAGAGTACGCAAAACTCCCGCAAACCTTCATTCTGCCGCACCTCGGCAGCGCGACCGTCGAAAGCCGGTGTGCCATGGGATACCGCGCACTTGACAATCTGGATGCCTTCTTCTCCAGCCGCCAACCGCGCGACCGCATCGCATGAGACGACAGCATTGGATGTCGGTGGAGAT
>WNFR01000475.1_pt1 | contig 40698 bp, 37 predicted proteins | sample 5400221 | NCBI WGS metagenome assembly WNFR01 (sample SAMN13153357, study PRJNA577476) | soil metagenome | isolation source: 40 cm soil under Madrone tree | place: USA:California | collected 2016-06-14 | reverse complement strand
TCACTGAGAAGGAACTTCAGGAAACGGTGATCGCGTACGAGCCGGTGTGGGCCATCGGTACCGGCCGCAATGCAACGCCGGAGCAAGCACAGGAAGCCCACGCGTTCATTCGACACACGTTGCGCGAAATGTCGGACGACACCACGACCGATCGCATCCGGATTCAATACGGCGGCAGCGTAAAGCCGGAGAACGCGCGCGAACTCATGGGCCAGCCCGATATCGACGGCGCGCTCGTCGGCGGCGCGAGTCTCGATCCGCGTAGCTTCGCCGAAATCGTCAAAGCCGCGCGCGGCGAGAAATAATCACTTCTTGATTTCGAGATAGGTGCGCGACTGCACTTTGTTCGTGCCGGGTTGCATTTCGTCCACGCGCATTTGTTTTAGAAACCAGCGATTGTCGATCTTCTGTGTGGAAACGACTTCGAACCGTTTCACGAGTTTGCCGCCGGCGTCGTAGCCTTCCAGCCGCATGAGCGCGCCGCTTTTTTTGTCGACCCAGATGAAAACGTTCGCGTATTGCGAATCCCGCGACGGCGCGGCGAGTTGCAATTTCCAGCAGCTTCGCGCGTGAACGGTTTCATCGCCGAGCACGCGGCCATCGGGCCAGTAAAGAAATTTCAACGCGAGATCTTCGTAGGTAACGCCGGTGTCGCGGATTTTTTCGTTCAGCTTTTCGGCGGGGAAGCTGTCGGTTGCGTCGCCGGTCAACAGATCGAGCCGTGATCCATTTTCTCCCAAACGAAGTTGCAAGACTTCATCGGGATTGCTGAACGAGTAGCGAATCACCGGTCCGTTTTGCGTGATGTGAAATTGGACGACGTTTTCGTTTTCGCGAAGTTGACCATCGAGGTCGAGCTGTTGCCGCGTCTCGAGCAGTCGGACCGACTGGAGAATTTCCTGGGCCGACGGGGGCGGCGCGGCCGCGGCGAATCCCGCGAGCCCGAGAGCAACAACAAGGAGGTTTTGGGGTTTCAACGGTTCACGAATCACTTATCGTCCTGCCGAACGCAAATGGATCAGCAGCTTTTTCATCTCATCAACGAGCGATGGACGAATCCCGCGCTGGATTTGTTCATGGCTGCGGTTAGCGACGCCGATGTGTGGAAGCCGTTGCTCATTATCCTAATTTTCGCCGCGCTGGTGTTTGGCGGATTCAGAGCGCGGGCCTGCATTTTTTGTTTGTTGATCGGGATCGTGATTGCCGAGCCAGTGACGAATACTTTGAAGTCCGTGATCAATCGGAAGCGGCCAAAGCACGTCGATTCGGTTCGGATGGTGCGCCTCGAGAAAGGCCGGCCTGAGTTCATGTCGATCTTCAAGAAACCAGTCGTGCGGCGGTCCGATGAATCTGATAGGAAACGCGGCGACCCGTCATTTCCATCCGGTCACATGGTCAACAACACGATCGCGGCGATTTGTTTGACGATCTTTTACCGGCGCGGCTGGCTCTACTGGATTTTCGCTGCGCTGGTCGGCTATTCGCGAATTTATCTCGGCGCGCATTGGCCGAGCGACGTGATCGGCACGGTGTTTCTGGCGGCCGCTGAAACGTTTTTTGTTCTGGCAGTGCTGGAATTACTTTGGCGCTGGCTCGCCCCGAAATGGATGCCGCAGATTTATGAGCGCCACCCGGGCCTAATCATTAATCCAGTCGAATGAGCAAGACGCGCGCAGTCTGGTTGTTCATCGGCGCGATTACGCTCGTGCGCTTGTCAATGCTCGCTTCGACCGATCTTGAATTCGACGAAGCGCATTACTGGATGTGGTCGGAGCGGCTCGCGCCCGGTTATTTCAGCAAAGGCCCCGGAATTGCATTCGCAATTCGCGCCAGCACGATGCTTTTTGGTCCCACGGAATTCGCCGTGCGTTTTTGGAGTCCGATTCTCGCGGCCGGCACGAGTTTACTCCTCTTTTATTTCGGAAAGCGTTTGTTCAACGAAAATGTCGGGCTGTGGACCGTGATCGCTTTCAACGTCACGCCGATCTTCAACGTCGGCGCATTCGTCGTGACCACCGATGCATTGTCGATCTTCTTTTGGGCAGCAGCGATGTTTACCTTCTGGCTGGCCGTTGAAAAAACTCCACGCTTTTCATTTTGGTGGCCGTTGACTGGGCTGTTGATCGGCCTCGGATTTCTTTCGCGATTCACAAACGCGTTCGAAATTGTCTGCATCTTGCTCGTGCTCGCATTTGCGCCCCGGTTCCGCCAGGAATTCAAACGACCCGGTTTATATTTGCTGCTCGGAATTTTCATCGTCTGCACGATTCCGCCGATTGTCTGGAACGCGCAGCACGCGTGGGTGACGACAACGCATTTGCGAACGCGCGGCGGTTTGGCCGAAAACGTTGGATTCCGTCCGCTCGAGCCGCTCAAATTTTTTGGCGAGCATTTCATATTTTACTCGCCGCTGCTCTTTGGGCTGCTGGCCTGGGCGATTGTCGCGAGCTGGCGGCGAGTAAATCAGCAGTTCAAAGTGTTATTTCTTTTTTGGTTCGGCGCGCCCGTCTTTGTTTTTTATTTATTGCTCTCGCTCAATCACGTCGCGACGCCCAACTGGGACGCGGTATCTTTCATCAGTTTTGGCTTATTGGCGGCAATCTTTTGGCTTGAGCGAATCCAGAGTCGCGGGGTGCAGAATTTCACGGTCGCTGCGATTCTGCTCGGCTTTGTGATCAGCCTCTTTGCGCTCGATTCGGATTTGCTTCGCAGCGCCGGATTTCGTTTTTGGCGAAGCGATCCAAGCGATCGGCTGCGCGGTTGGAAACCGATGACCGCGGAAGTCGAGAGGATCCGCAACGATCTCGAAGCGCAGCTCGGCGAAAAGTTGTTTCTCATCGCGGACGAGCGGCACCGTGCTTCGGAGCTGGCGTTTTATCTAAAAGACAAACGAATCGAAGGTCCGGGGCATCCGCCCGTCTACATCATCGAGTCGCAGGACCTGGTGAATCAATTTTCGTTCTGGCCTCGTTATGATCAATGGGTGGACGCGCCTGCGAAGCCGAACGAGACGTCCGAGGACACCTTCACCGAGCAGAAAGGAGTAAATCCTTTCATTGGCCGCAGCGCGCTTTTGATTCGCAACGTCGCCAAAGGTCCATCGCACAACATTCGCGCGGCCTTTGAATCCGTCGAGCCAGTCGGAAGACTCGAGTTGAAACGCTTCGGTCACCACGTGCGCTACTGGCAGATTTTTCTCTGCCGCCATTATCGGACGCTGCCGCTATGAACGAATCGCCCGCGGTTTCGATCGTCGTTCCGGTCTTCAACGAGGAAGAGAACATGTCGATCTTGCAATCGGAGTTGCGCGCCGTGCTCGCCGGCATCGATCACGAAATTATTTTTGTCGACGACGGATCAACCGACCGCAGCGCGGAGAAAATTCAGAGCGCGCCGAACGTTCGAGTTTTGCGCTTTGAAAAAAATACCGGCCAAAGCGCCGCGCTTTATGCCGGGATCAAGGCCGCACGCGGGCAGACGATCGTAATGATCGACAGTGATTTGCAAAATGATCCGGCGGACATTCCACGATTGCTTGCCGAGATTTCGCGCGGCGCGGATTTGGTTTGCGGTTACCGCGCGAAGCGCAAGGACACGCTCACGAAACGCCTCACCAGCCGGATCGCGAATTTTGTGCGGAGCCGGTTCACCCAAGATTACGTGCGTGACACTGGTTGTACGCTCAAAGCGACGCGCCGCGAGTGCACGGATGCGCTGGTTCCATTCAAAGGAATGCACCGCTTCATTCCGGCTTTGATTCGCGGAGCGGGCTATCAGCTGGTCGAAATTCCAGTGAACCACCGGCCGCGGCGATTCGGCCAGACCAAATACGGTTTTGGCAGCCGCGCCTGGCGCGCGACGATGGATATGTTTGGCGTCCGGTGGCTGCTCTCGCGGCGATTGAATTACAAACTGCGCGAACCTTGAATCTGAAATGCGCTTGTCAACACAACCGCTCCCGGTAAGCTTGCGCTCCCGAATCGCGAATCCGCATGTCGTTGGGTAATTTACTTTCCGCCGAGCAAATCATCCCCGAGATGAAGGCGACCGAGCGCTGGCCGGCCATCGTCGAGCTCATCGATTTGCTCGTGGGTCTCGTCAAAATCAAAGCCGAAGACCGCGACAGCATTCTCGCGTCACTCAAGCAACGTGAGGAAACCATGAGCACGGGAATCGGTTTCGGCATTGCCATCCCCCACTGTTCATCGGATCGAATCGATGATGTCGTCGCCGCGTTTGGAAGATCGCCTGCCGGCATTGAGTTTGATGCGCTCGATAACGCGCCGGTCAAATTTGTCGTGCTGTTCATTGTTCCGAAGAACCAGTTTCAAACCCATCTGCGCACGCTCGCGTCGATCGCGAAATTTCTGAACGACCGCGGAACGCGCGAGAAGCTCGCCAACGCGAAATCGACGGAAGAGATCTTGTCGATCTTTCAGAGTTCGGAGCCAAAATAAATTTTGTAGCGGCGGTCTGCGACCGCCGATCTAATTGGTTTCGGCGCTCATAGAGCGCCGCTACAGTTCCAGCGATGCAGACATTTCAGGAAATTCTCGCCAAAAGACTGGCTGGCGCGCTGGCGAAGTCGGGTTTCGCAAATGCCGGTGAGTTGACGCAGGCGACTGATCCGCGTTTCGGCGATTACCAAACGAACGCGGCGCTCGTTCTTGGGAAACAGCGCGGCGAAGACCCGCGCGATATCGCGGCCGAGATTTTGAAAAACCTCGAGATGGCGGACGTCGCTGAATCGCCGATTGTCGCGGGCGCCGGCTTTATTAATTTCAAATTGCGCGCTGACGCGATCACGAAAGCGACCGCGGAATTGTCCGCCGACGATCGACTCGGCGTCGAAAAATCGACATCGCTAAAGAAAATCGTGATCGATTTCGGTTCGCCGAATGTGGCCAAGCCGATGCACGTCGGTCACATCCGCAGTACAGTGCTTGGAGATTCCCTGGCGCGGATTGCGACATTTCTTGGCCACGACGTGATTCGCGACAATCACATCGGCGATTGGGGGACGCAGTTCGGAATGGTGATCTGGGGCTGGAGAAATCTGCTCGATCGCGATGCGCTCGGGCGCGATCCGCTGGCCGAGATCGTCCGGATTTACAAAGAGACGAACGCAAGATCGACATCGGACCCGGCAGTGCGCGAAGCCTGTCGTCAGGAATTGGTAAAACTTCAGTCGGGCGATAAAGAGAACACCGACATTTGGAACGAGTGCGTCGCGTTCTCGATGCAGGATTTCGAGCACGTCTACAAACTGCTCGACGTCCATTACGACATTCAGTGCGGCGAAAGTTTCTACAACGACCGGTTGCCGGGCGTGGTCGACCGGCTGCTCAAATCAAAAATCGCGGAGATCAGCGAAGGCGCGGTCGTGATTTTCTTTCCAAATGTGCCGGAGTTGGCGGACAAACCGTCCATTATTCGAAAGAGCGACGGCGGATTTAATTACACCACGAGCGATATCGCGACGGTTGAGTATCGAATCAACGAATTGAAGCGCGACACGCTTTGGTATGTGGTCGGCGCGCCGCAGACATTGCATTTCAAACAGATCTTCGAGATCGCGCGGCGCGAAGGTTACAAAGCGGACTTTCGTCACATTCCGTTCGGCAACGTTCTTGGCGAAGACCGGAAACTGATGAAAACGCGCTCGGGCGAAAACGTTCCGCTGCGACGATTGCTCGAAGAGGCGATTTCTCGCGCGCGCAAAATCGTGGAAGAGAAGAATCCAGGGTTGCCGGAGCAGGAAAAGATCGACATCGCACACGCGATCGGTATTGGCGCGGTGAAGTACGCCGATCTCTCGCAGTATCGTATGACCGATTACGTTTTTTCCTGGGACAAAATGCTGGCGTTGCAGGGAAACACCGCGCCGTATTTGCAGAACGCCTACGTCCGGATTCGCTCGATCTTCCGGAAAGCCGAGCAACCCGCGCCGAAGATCGACAAATTAACTCTGAGCGACGATGCGGAAATCAATCTGGCGAAAAAGGTTTGCCAGTTCGGCGAGATCGTCCCGCAAGTCCTCAACGATTTTCGTCCAAACATCCTCGCGACCTACTTGTTCGAGCTATCGAACGGCTTCCATTCCTTTTACGAAGCTTGTCCGGTATTGAAATCGGAGGAACCGGTCCGCAGCTCGCGCCTGGCTTTGTCTGATCTGACTGCGCGCGTTTTGCAGCGCGGGCTCGATTTGTTAGGGATCAAAGTTCCTGAACGAATGTGAACAACGTACGCATCCCAGTTTGCACTTACCGGTTACAGATGAACCGGCAATTTACGTTCGCACAAGCGCGCGAGATCGTCCGTTACCTGCGCGATCTTGGCGTGAGTGACGTTTACGCGTCGCCGTATTTTCAAGCGCGACCCGAAAGTTTGCACGGCTACGATATCACCGATCACAACAAACTGAACGAGGCGATCGGCTCGCGCGCGGATTACGACCGCTGGATCGCCGAGTTGCACGCGCACGAAATGGGACAGGTGCTCGATTTTGTTCCAAACCACATGGGCATCGGCGAGTCGCTCAACACGTGGTGGATGGACGTGCTCGAAAACGGACCGAGCTCCGCTTACGCAAAATATTTCGACATCGATTGGCGGCCGCTCAAAACAGAGCTGCACGACAAAGTTCTGTTGCCGATTCTTGGCGATCAATACGGCCGTGTGCTCGAACGCGGCGAGCTAAAGGTTCATTTCGAATCGGGCGTGTTTTATCTCACTTACTACGATCATCGCTTTCCGATCGCGCCCGGTACCTACCGATATTTGCTCGATCGCGCGCTGGACTTTCTCGACAAGGACGAGAATTTTTACGCCGAGCTTCAGAGCATTCGCACGGCGCTCGAGTATTTGCCGCGCCGCACCGAGACCGATCCCGAAAAGATCGCGGAGCGTGCGCGGGAAAAGGAGATCATCAAACGCCGCCTGGAACGCCGTTGCGAAGAAGCGCCCGAAGTTCTGAAGGCGCTCCAGCGCGCGGTGGAAGAAATCAACGGTAATCCCGGCGATCCGCGCAGCTTCGATCGACTTGACGAGCTTCTGAACGCGCAGGCCTACCGCCTCGCGTTCTGGCGCGTCGCGGCGGAGGAAATCAACTACCGCCGCTTCTTCGACGTAAATGATCTGGCCGCGCTCCGGCAGGAAGAGCCGGAGGTTTTCGAGGCGACCCACGCATTGGTTGTCGATCTTGTCCGCAGCGGCGCGGTCAATGGGTTGCGAATCGATCACCCGGACGGTTTGTATTTGCCGCGCGAGTACTTCGAGAAGCTGCAAAAGCGTTGCGCGGACGTGCTGGAAGTCACGCCCTCCGATAGCCGCGCGGTTTACATGCTCGTCGAAAAAATTCTAACCGGCGACGAATCGTTGCCACGCGATTGGCCGGTTCACGGCACGACCGGATACGATTTTGCAAGCGACGTGGCGCAATTGCTCGTCGACCACGAAGCGGAGACGTCGATCACGAATGCGTTCCGAAAGTTTGTCGGCCATTCGATGCATTACGGACATCTCGTTTACGCGAAAAAGCGCCTCGTTATGCGAATCGCGCTGGCGAACGACGTCAACGTGCTCGGCAACATGGTGGATCGCCTCTCGGAACAAAATCGGTGGTTTCGCGATTTCACTTTGCAAGCGTTGGTGCTCGCGGTGCGGGAAACGATCGCGTGTTTTCCCGTTTATCGAACTTACCTCGAGCCGGGGCGGCCGGTGAGTGACGAAGATCGACAAATCGTCGAGCGCGCAATCATTGCGGCAAAGCGTCGCAATCCGGGGATTGAAGCGTCGCTGTTTAATTTCCTCCGCGACGTTTTGCTAATGCGATTTCCCGAAAACATCGACGACAAAGGGCGCGAAGAGCAGATGCAATTTGTTCTGAAGTTCCAACAGGTTACTGCGCCGGTGATGGCGAAGGGCGTGGAGGACACGGTCTTTTACATTTACAACCGGCTGACTGCGCTGAACGAGGTCGGCGGAGAACCACAGCAGTTTGGAATGACGATCGATCGTTTCCACGAGCGCAACGCGCAACGCCAGCGCGATTGGCCGACGACCTTGCTGGCAACTTCCACTCATGACACCAAACGCGGCGAAGACACACGCACGCGCATTCTCGCAATTTCGGAATTGCCGGAGTTGTGGCGGCGCTCGTTGCCGCGATGGCGTATTGCGAACCGCCGTTGGAAAAAACAAATCGAGGAACGACTCGCGCCGGACGAGAACGAGGAATGTTTACTCTATCAAACGCTGCTGGGGACGTGGCCGATCGATGACTCGGGCGCAGCCGTCGCGCAGGTCGACGGCGAATACATCGAACGCATTCAGGCTTACATGGCCAAGGCGCTGAATGAGGCGAAATTGAACACCAGCTGGATCCAGCCGAACGACGAATGGCTCGATGCGACGCGCAATTTCGTCGGCAAAATTCTGGAACCGGGTCGCAAGAACAAGTTTCTCCCGGCGTTTCTTCCGTTCGCCGAACAGGTCGCAAAACTCGGCGCGATCAATTCGCTTTCGCAAACGCTGCTCAAGCTGACTTCGCCCGGTGTGCCCGACATTTACCAGGGCAACGAGCTCTGGAATTTCTACCTCGTCGATCCCGACAATCGCCGCGCGCTCGATTACAAAGCGCGCGCGGAAATCCTTTCTTGTCTCTCGACGAAGTCGGCGGACGAGCTTTTGCGCAGTTGGCCCGATGGCCGTATCAAAATGTTTCTGATCCAACGCACCCTGCGTTTCCGTTGCGAACGTGTCGATCTTTTTCAGCGCGGGAATTATTTGCCGCTGCGTGCGACTGGAACGTTCGCCGACTGTTGCGTTGCGTTTGCCCGGCAACTCGGCCGTCATGCGGTTGTTGTCGTTGTGCCGCGCCTTTCAGCACGCGTTGGTTTTCCTCCGGTCGGCGATTCTTGGAAAGACACAACGATCGAATTGCCCGAAGGATTTCCGCTCGAGCGCTGGCGGCAGGTAATTACCGGGCACGAATTTTGGATCAAGGATCGCCGAGTCCGGTTGGCGGATGCGATGTCGATCTTGCCGCTCGCGTTATTGACGAATCAGTGATGTGCGCCTTGGGCGAACTTGTCGGCTAGATCACCGACCCACTGCGAGAAGTTTCCGAGATTCTTGGCGAGATCCGCACCAAAACTGGCGAAAGTGATGTGCGGCGAAGCGATCATCAGCATCACACAGAGCAGCACGAGGTTCATGAGGTAGATCACCACCAACGAAAAGAACGTTCCGTGATCGCGCAGATCGGTTTGGTTTTTGGGAATCATCCAGCAGGTAAACGTGAGATGGAACGCCCACGTCGCCCCGATGATCGCGTAAAGCAGCCGGCCGTACGGTTGCACGTTGTAGAAAATGCTGAGCACGCCGTAGATCGCGATCGCGAGAATGCTGTAGAACGGAAAAAAATAGGGCGCGAGCGCGATCCAGAAATTGGTGCGGTTCGTCAAAATGTGGCCGCCATCGCGTCCAACACGGAACCGGCTGACGCGGCCGCCCATGAGCCAAACCCAAACCGCGTGCGTTAGTTCGTGTCCAAAGACATAAAGCAGGATCGGGCGCGGCAAACCGGCGAACGCGATCAGCCACAGCACCGCGCCTAACGAAAAGAACCAGAACGGCGCGGCTGTCCAAAGGTGTTGGGTGACGGCGGCGCGCGCGAACGCCGTAAAGAATGTCTGAGTTAAAATCGCGCACAGCGGCAGCAGAAAAATCCCGAAGACAAATTTCACCCAGCGCGTCGGAACGAGATACGTGCTCGGCGTCGGTGAGCGGCGTGTGGTCGGCACGACATAGGGTGCGATCTTGACTCCGCGTGGCATTTTCCGCCCGCGCACCATCCCATCTCGTCGATTCATCCAGCACGATCTTAACGCAAACCCTCGGCGGAGCGAAAGAGCAAGAGATTACGCCCGGCCCATGTAGGCGCCGGTGCGGGTATCGATCTTGATTGTTTCGCCTTCCTTGATGAAGAGCGGGACGTTGATCGTCTTGCCGGTTTCGAGCTTGGCTGGCTTGGTCACGTTGCTCGCGGTGTCGCCGCGCAAGCCTTCGGCAGATTCGATAATTTTCAAACTCACCGAAGCGGGCATCTCGATCTGGACCGGCTTGCCTTCGGCGTAGAGCACCTGGATCGGTGTGTTCTCAACGAGGTAACCCTTCGCGTCACCGAGCAAATTGTCCTGGAGCGTGATCGTGTCGTAAGTCCCGGGATCCATGAAATGGTAGCCGTTGTGGTCCTTGTAACTGAACTCGAGTTGTTTTCGCTCGATATCGACCAGCTCGACCTTGTCCGTGGAACCGAAGCGAACGTCGGCGCTTTTGCCGGTGTTGATGTAACGAATGATCGCCTGGACGAACGCGCGCAGGTTTCCGGGGGTGCGATGATGCACCTCGAGCACGATCGCGGTGTTGCCGTTGTATTTAATCGCCATCCCGCGGCGAAGATCGTTAGCAGCTGCGGCCATAAAAGTGTTGAGTCGTTGAGAGGGTTGAGAAGTTGAGTCGAATCAGTTCGACGTCAAGCCCTTCTCGACTACTCAACGTCTCAGCCGCTCAACTTCTGCTAGAGCAACTTCAAGCGGGTAAGGTCCTGCGAATCGATCACGCCCACCGGCACCTTGTTGTCATCAACGACGACCAAATCGTCGATGCGATGGGTCTCGAGAAGTTTCAAAACTTCGACCGCGAGTTTGTCTTTGTGCACGGTGACCGGGTTTAATGTCATCAAATCAGCGACGAGCCGCTCGCCTACTTTCGGGTCGGACTGAAAATGCCGCGCGAAATCTCCGTGCGTGAAAATTCCGAGTAGTTGTCGATCTTCGCCCGCAACCACCGCGGCGCCCGCGCGCACGCTTGTCATCGCCTTTAACACCTCGCGAATGGTCGTGCTTGGACCGACAACGGCCATCGATTCACGCGGCCGCATCAGTTGATGAACGCGGATCAGCAGACTGCGACCGATTTTTCCGCCGGGGTGGAACTTCGCGAAATCTTCTTTGTCGAAACCGCGCGCTTCTAACAAAACCATCGCCAGCGCATCGCCCAGCGCGAGCATCGCGGTGGTGCTGGAAGTCGGAGCGAGGTTCAGCGGACAAGCCTCCTGCTCCACATTCACATCGAGGACCACGTGCGCGTTTTTCGCCAACGTCGAATCCGCATCGCCACACATCGCGATGATCTTCACTTGAAACCGCGCGATCGCCGGAAGGATGCGCACCAGTTCTTCGGTTTCGCCGCTCGAGCTCAGCGCGAGAATAACGTCGCCGTCCGCGACCATTCCGAGATCGCCGTGCAACGCGTTCAACGAATCGAGGACGACGGCCGGCGAGCCGGTGCTGGTCAATGTCGACGCGATTTTGCTCCCGATATGTCCGGATTTGCCGACACCGAGGACGACGACCTTGCCGCGCGCGTCGACGGCATCTTTGATCAACGCCACGGCGCGCGAGAAGTTGTCGCCGAGTCGCTGACGCAACCGCTGCAATTCAGTGATTTCGATATCGAGAACGCGTTTCGCCTTTTCCAGATAGTCCATTTATCTTGACAATTGTGCGCCCGAGGAGTCTAACCGGCAAGGATTTGCGGGGCCTTAACCGGAGGAAATTTATGAAGAAGCTCGTGCTGCTGGGGACTCTAATGATGGTCGCGAGCTTCGCATTCGGGCAATCGCCGCAGACGCCAAAGAAAACCACCTTCGCTGCGAAAACCACTCGTAAAACCGTTCGCCCGGCTCAACCGCCGCCGCTGCGCCGCCAAAATACCGAAGGCGTTCTCGCACGCGCGTCTCGCGGTGGAAATCCGTTCCAAATGTTGAATCCGAAAGCCCCGCCCGAATACGGAAGGGCCGAGGACAGTGTTGTTCTCGATCCCGACACCGGAAAGTGGAAGGGGATCAAGCTTCTCACGATCAATTTTTAAGGTTTGCTCTTTTCGGTTTGATGTTTGATTCCAAACGTTGAGCCCGCCTGAATCTCGCCCTGTCGTCGCGTTCTATTGCGCGACGTTCCTTAAACCGGAGATGCTGCACATTCACCGGCAACTCACCGGACTTCGCCGTGTTCGGTCGGCCGTAATTGCGCAGAAGCGGGAAAATCCCGAAAAATTTCCATTTGATAAGATCGACATCGTCGAGAAGCCAGCCACGCATTTTCTCCGGCGGTTCTGGTTTCGACAGGTTTGCAACAGGCCGTGGCAACTTTCCGCCGGCGAATTGCGGGCGATCGTCGAGATCCTCAAGCGTGAAGACGCGCGACTGCTCCACATTTTCTTCGGACACATCGCCGTCCATCTTTTGCCGCTGATTCGAGCCTGGCCGAAACCAAAAGTCGTTTCGTTCCATGGCGCGGATGTGCTCGTCGACATGGAAAAGCCGGCTTATCGACGAGCGACAAAGGAAATGTTGCAACTCGTGACTCGAGTTTTTGTCCGCTCCGCATCGTTGCTCCGCGCCGTGGTCGAGCTCGGCTGCGACGAAAATAAGATCGACATCGTGCGGACCGGAATTCCCTTGGAACAATTTCCATTTCGCGATCGCGAATTTCCGGCCGACGGCGGATGGCGTTTTCTTCAAGCGAGTCGTCTGGTGCAGAAGAAAGGCATCGCGACGACGCTCCACGCGTTCACCTCGTTCCTAAATGAATATCCCAACGCGACGCTGACGATCGCCGGCGAAGGACCGATGATGAGCGAGCTCCAGGAGTTGACGCGCAAACTCAAGATCGACAATCGCGTTTCGCTTCCCGGCTTTGTCTCGCAGGAGAAGCTCCGCGAGATCTATTACACGTCGCACATTTTTTTGCACCCGAGCGAAACAGGGAGCGATGGAAACCAGGAAGGAATTCCAAACTCTATGCTGGAAGCGATGGCGACCGGATTACCGGTTTTCGCGACTGATCACGGCGGAATTCCGGAAGCGATCGAAAACGGCGTCAGTGGAATCTTAGTGCCGGAACGCGATCACGAGGCGCTGTCGCAAGCTCTCCTGCACGCGGCGAAGAATGTCGATTTTCTAAAGCGCCTGGCGCGAAACGGTGCCGGCGTCGTCGCGGAAAAATTCGATCAGCGGCAACAAATCCGCCGTCTTGAAGAGATTTATTTAGGAATGATCGGCGATTCGGGCAAAGAACAGCGCTAACTGCTTTCGGACCGCCGAAAACGACAACCGCTCCGCCGCGCGCCATTGCGATTCGACAATCGCAGTCGCGCGCGACGCGCTGTTCTTTATCAATTCGAGCGCAATGGTTTTCAATTGCGCACTGGTTCGGCCTTCGCCACAGAACTTGGCGAACGCGATTCGTTCAATCGCGCCGTCGCCGCCGGCACAAATTGTTCGCGCGAGTAGCGCGTCGCCCGCAACTTGTCCTGGGACGCGGCTGCGATCGAGTTGCAGGACGATTTTGTGTTTTGCGACTTCGCGAACGTAATCGGCGTACGATTCGCGTTTGTCGTGAACGCGCAACTTGCCGGCCGGAAAATTCAATTCGGCTAAGATTTTCGCGCCTTTCCTGCCCTCCAGATTGAAAACCGTGACCGGCTCGTCGCTCTCGCGGCAAAGTTCCCGCGCCAGCAACAGCGCAGCGAGATGGTTGCGCGACGGCACAGCGAATTCGCGTGTGCCAACAAAAATTCCGGATTGCTGATTCGGCGGAACCGCGAAATCCCAAGCCTTTTCTTCGAACGGATATGGAGTCGGAATGAAGGCAACCGTGTCTGGATCTCGGTTGGAGCGGACGCGCCGGAAAATCTCGGCTGCTTCCGGAGTTGTGGCGAGGCAGCCGTCGGCAGCGGTTACCACCCGCGAAAATCGCGCGAGCTCTCCTGCGTTGCGCAATTGCTGGGCGATCTGATGCAATCCAGTCTCTTTCAACGCGACCGCAACCGCGCGCTTTGCATTCTGGGATTCGTTCAGCGCGCGCTCGGTTGCGCGAAAGTTACCGCGCAGCAGCAACAAGATTGGCCGTTTTTCTTCAATCGCATTTTTGGTGGTGCGATGGACCGATCCGCGTGTGCAGGCCGCGAACCCGTGAAAATTTACCGGCGGATGTGTCTTGGCCTCGGGCGCGGCCGGTTGATCAAAATATTGTTCCAGATCGCGTCCGCCGGGATTGAGGACGCTCAGCCGAAAATCCGTTACATCGTCCGACGCCATTTATTCGTCGCCCGATGTGCTGGGCGATGGCGTAACGGCCTTCAAAAGCGCGCCCTGATCAACTTCGTCCATCGGCCCGACTGGTACCGCTCGTCGAATCTCGACCGGTGTTTCCTCCGGTTCGGGTTCAACAGGTATTGCGCGCAGAACCGGTTTTCCTGTTTCGCGCTTCGCCGCCTCTGATTGCTTATCTCGAATTTCTGGGCGCGCGTTTTCTGTTTCGCCGTTATCAATCTTTTCCGCGCCCTCGGCGATTTGGTCGGCGTCGCGCGCATCCAATTTCACGGTGGCCTTGAGTGAATTGTAAGGATCGTTTTGTGCGAGAAGCGCCGGTCCTTTGAGAACGATCGGTTTCACGGCTTTCACATCAACGGCGGCTTCAGCACGCGGAGCTTCTTCGTGTGAAGTCTCGGCAACCATCGGCTGCCGCGGTTCGCCATGAACATTGCACGGCTCTTTCGGCATTTGTTCGGCGGTTGCGATCTCGGTGTAAGTCGTGCGTTTTTGAACTGCGTCTCCGGTCGGACCTTTGATTGTGTCATAACATTTGTCCGTCGCGAGCATTCCTGAGCGCCAGCAAATCTCGACGTCCTTCACGTTTGGCGGCCGCTTAATTTCCTCCGCTGGATAATTCGCAGCCGCGGCGTTCATCACGTCCACCCACACCGGCAACGCGAGCTCGCGACCAAACGCGCCGCGATAAATTTTCTGCGGCTTGTCGAAACCGGCCCAGACTGCACAGGTCACCTTGCTGTCGTAACCGGCGAAGAGCGCGTCGGTAAAATCGTAAGCTGTCCCGGTTTTTCCGGCGGCTGGAAATTTCTTGAGGCCGAATTCGGTTCGGGCGGCTTTGCCAGTGCCGGACTCGAGCGCATCCACCAAACACGAATGAACTTCGTACGCGGTCTCCGGCTTGATCACGTTTTCTTTCTTAAATTCGCGCTGCGCTACCCAAGCCGTACCGTCTTTTTCCTCGATCCGTTCTAGAATATGCGGCGCACTCGGACGCCAGCCGCCGTTTGGAAAAACGGTATAGGCGAGAGCGAGTTCAGAAAGCGTCACTTCACTGGTGCCAAGGAACGTGGCCGGATATGGGCGAAGAGCGGAGCGAATTCCTGCGGTGCGGCAAAGTTGGAGAACGTCGTCGAGCCCCGCGTCCATTCCGATCCTCACTGCCGCGCCGTCCTTTGATTTCGCGAGCGCTTGTCGCGCGGTGATTGCGCCCTCGTAACGGTTGTCCGCGCTCTCAGGTCCCCATTCGCCAAGAATTCCGGTCATGCCGCCGATCATCACGGCGCGATTATCAAGCGGAGAATCTTCCACCACCGAGCCGGGGTAAGTTCCCTGCTCGAATCCGGTCGCGTAAACGAACGGCAGCATCGCGGTGCCGGCGGGACGTTTCGCCTGCAACGCGCGGTCGTATTGGTTGTGCTCAAAATCACGGCCGCCGACGAGCACGAGAATTCCGCCGGTTGCATTGTCGATTCCGATCACAGCGCCTTGCAAATAATCGGGCGCCGGTTGCGCGGACGCGATGCCGCTGGATTTCGCCTGCTTAAATCGCGCGGCATACTCGGCGTAGGTTTGATGATCGTAGCCAGGATGCTGCTCGGCCTTGTCCAAACTCCTTCGCAAAGATTCTTCAGCAACCTTTTGCAATTCGCCGTCGATCGTGGTGTGAATGCGAAAGCCTTCATTCATCGCGCGGCCCCAGCCCACGGCGTTGATGACCTGTTGCCGAATATAATCGACGGCGTAATTCTGACCCTGCGCGTTCTGCCGATTGCCGGCGATGAGCTCGTGCGATTGCGCCGCGCTCCACTGCGAGTTGTCGATGAAACCGAGATCTCGCATGCGAGTGAGCGCGGAATTGCGCGCTTCGCGTGACGCTGACTTGTCCGTCCAGGGAGAAAGCCGATTCGGACTTTTGATTAATCCCGCGAGCGTCGCGCACTCTTCCAGCGTCATTTCTCGCGCCGGTTTTCCGAAATAGCCGCGAGCCGCCGCTTCCGCGCCATACAGACCGCCACCGAAATAAATTCGGTTCAAGTACAGCTCCATGATTTTCTGCTTGTCGAAATTGTCTTCGATTCGCCGTGCGAGAAAAATTTCGATCAGCTTGCGGCGAAAAGTTTTTCCTTTGAGCGCGAAACTGTTCCGCGCGAGCTGTTGCGTGATCGTGCTCGCGCCCTGGCGCACATGCCCGGCGAGAAGATTCTTGAGGCTGGCCCGCAAAATTCCGGAAAGTGCGTAGCCGTGATGTTGGTAAAATCGCGCATCCTCGACTGCGACAACTGCATTCACCAGGTTCCGCGGGATTTCGGCGTACGGAATCGTTTGCCGATTCTCCACGTAGATTTGCCCGAAGATTTTGCCGTTGCGATCAAGGATCACGCTGGCCGATTCCATTTGCTCCAGCTTGTTCAGATCGAACACCGCGGCCTGGTTTTTCAGGTCGGCCACGTTCATGGAAATGAAAACGGCGAGGCCGCCGAGAATGAACGCCGTCACCGTGATCGGCACATAAAATTCCGGCCGGGTGTACCACGGCGGCCGGAACCGGTATCCGGGCGGCGGACTCAAGTAACTGCTGGTGCGCGGCGTCCTCACGGCGAAGGGCGACAAACTTAAGTCACTCGTTTGACGATTCAACGATTTAACGATTTAACCATTCAACAAAGTGAGCACCGGGAACCGCGCTCTAATCGAAGTTATCCGCGCCAAGATCGACAGCGACGGCCCGCAGCCGTTCGCATCGTTCATGGAACAAGCGCTTTATCATCCGGAGCACGGCTATTACTCGAGCGACCGCGCGACAATCGGACGTCGCGGCGATTATTTCACAAACGTGAGCGTCGGCCCGCTCTTCGGCCAGTTGCTCGCCGCACAGTTCGCTGAGATTTGGGAACGACTTGGAAAGATCGACAAATTTACGATCGTCGAACAAGGTGCCCATCACGGCGAATTCGCGCACGACGTTCTCGAATTCTTGCGGCAACGACGTCCGGAGTGTTCTTCAGCAGTGCGCTATCAAATCATCGAGCCGTTCTCGAAATTGCAAGATCGACAATCGACAACGTTGCGAGAATTCGGTGATCGCGTTCGATGGCGAAGCTCCCTCGATGAGCTCGAGCCGTTCCTCGGCGTCCATTTTTCGAACGAGCTGCTCGACGCGATGCCGACCAATCTGCAAGGAAAACTCGTCGGCGTAGATGGAGAGCGACTCGTTTTCGTCGACTCGCCCGAGCGACAAGTCACGAACCGCTCGCAGCAGGATTGGATTGCAAACCTCGCGACTAAACTGAAACGCGGTTTCGTCTTTGCTATCGATTACGGATTTCCCGCAAGCGAATTTTGCGAAATGATTCGAACACGCGCCAAACATCGGCTTCTTGATTCGCCGTTCGAGCAAATTGGAGAAGCCGACATCACTGCGCATGTGAACTGGACCGACATCGCCACCGCGGCCGGGAAAAAAGGATTACGCCTGGCCGGCTTCACCGACCAACATCATTTTCTAACCGGAATCATTTCGGCCTTTCCGGAAATGCTCGACGACGAAAAATCAAAACGCGAACTGCAAACGCTGCTCCATCCCGAAATGCTCGGCCGCAGCTTCCAAGTCCTTTGTTTGGCGAAAGATGTCGATCTTGGAACGCCGCTCTTCGGCTTAAAGTTCGCCCGGGACGCGCGAACCGCGCTCGCGCTCTAGTTGCATGCCGTCGGTTTCCACCTAACTTCCCGCTCCTTTACCGGAAAAATTTATGGCCGATGTCGCCAACAAGTATCCTGAGAACGCTGCCGGGAAATTCTACGTCGATGAGCAATGCATCGACTGCGATCTGTGCCGCGAGACTGCGCCGGCGAACTTCAAGCGCAACGACGACGGTGGTCATTCCTACGTTTACAAACAGCCGGAGTCGCCCGAGGAAGAGGGGCTTTGTAAGGAAGCGATGGAAGGTTGCCCGGTCGAAGCCATCGGCAGCGACGGCGCGTAAGATCGACAATCGCCAATCGCACAAACGCACGTAGGTTTTTCTGTGGGTTTCATTTTCACCCTCATCGGGTTGATGGTTTCGCTGGACATCGTCTGGTGGATTGTTCTCGCCCGATTAAGCAATCACGGCGCGGCGCGTGTCATCGTCTCGATCTTCATGCTCGCGATGGTTATTGGATTGATCGCGATCATCGCTGCGCGAATGTCGCACGCCGGCTGGGACCGAATGGTTCCGAAGTTCGCCGTCTCGGCAATTTTCATCTGGCATTTCATCGGACTCGGCCTGCTTACGATCATTGGCGTGCTGCTGATTCCAATTTTGCTCGGGCAAAAACTTTTCTCGCACAAAACGACAGCAAAAGTTGAACAAGCATCGCAATCGCCGGCTTGGAGTCGCCGCGACTTTCTGCGTTTCACCGGTGCGATGTTGCCGCCCGCTTTCACTCTCGGTCTGACCGGAATTGCAATGGCGCAACTGAACAGGTTTCGCGTACGCCGATTTGATTTGCCGATTATCGATCTTCCGAGCGCGTTGGACGGCATGACGATCGCGCAGGTAAGCGATATGCACGTTGGGCGATTCACGAACGGCGAAGTTCTCGAGAAGGCGGTGCGGATCGTCAACGAATTGCGTGCTGATCTTGTTCTGTTGACCGGCGATTTGATCAATGATGCGCTGGCCGATCTCGATACAGGACTAAACTTGGCGCGGCGAATGGAAGCCCGATTTGGCGTCGCGATTATAGAGGGCAATCACGATTTGATCGAAGACCCGAAGGAATTTGAGACGCGTGTTCGCGCGTCCGGGATTCCGTTCCTGCTCAATGAATCGATGATTGTCGATGTTCGCGGATTTCCTGTGCAACTCCTCGGGACGCGTTGGCCGCGCGTTCATGGCGAAGGCCGCGACGCTGCGATCGCAGCCGACGTTCAAAAGTTACTCGAGCAACGCGATTCCTCTGCCTTTCCAATTCTGCTCGCGCATCATCCGCATGCCTTCGATGCCGCGGCCGATGCGCAATTGCCGGTCACGCTTTCCGGCCATACGCACGGTGGGCAATTAATGCTCAACGAGGCGCTCGGTTTTGGCCCGGCGATGTTTCGCTATTGGTCCGGACTCTACGAACACGGCGCGAGCAAGCTCATCGTTTCAAACGGCGTTGGGAATTGGTTTCCGCTGCGGGTGAACGCGCCGGCGGAAATTGTTCACGTCACTTTGCGTCGCGGCTAATTACAAAGACGGGCGATTCCAAAAAAATCGCGGATCAACCGGCGCTTCGTCCAATATCCACGAACTCGAACGCATTCTGGACGCAGTTCGCATCGGTCTTGTAATCACGCCGTGTGCTGGCGCCGCGGGCTGTCGAGCTACAATTTTCCGGGTCACCAAACCCGAATCGGCCGCGAGATACTTGTGTTCGCCTTCGTATCCGTAGAACGCGATGTACGTTCGTCGATTTCGAATTTTGATCGCGGCATTCCAGTTGAATGTCGGATCGAGCAGGAGCGTGCCGATGCCGGTTTGCCACTCCACCCAAGCGTGAGTCAACGAATCGCCGGCGTGGCGTTTTCCAATTACCAGTCGCACGTCGGTCGCGCCGTTTGATTGCATCCAATCGTAAAGGAGGAGCGCTTTCCCTTTGCAATCGCCGACGCGGGCAGCTTCAACTTCGAACGGCGTCCGCCATTCACGCGAGTAACGATATGGCATCGCCCGCAACTCGATCATCCATCCGTTGACGACCGAGAGCGACGGCCCATAAATCGCATAGGCCGATGGCTCGGTTAGGGTCGGTTGAATTCGTTCCATTTGTCGATCGTACGGAGTCGAAGTGATTTCGACAAAAGCCGATTGTGCGAGAGACATCGATGTCGATCCGAGCGCAACGATCGAAAAGCAAAGAGCTGTCTTGAGTGGAGAGATCATGGCAGGCGCCACGATCTAAAGCAGTGCGTGTGCCGCGGTTTGTAGCGGCGGTCTGTGACCGCTGAAAACTAAGACTTTGTCGTAGTCTCGGGCGGAGCCTCTCCGGGCGTCGATGTCGATCCTGCGGCGGATTCGGGCGAAATGACTGTCGACGGCGCTTGCGCCGCGGCTGCTTTTGCTGCGGCCACTTTTGCCGCTGCTTCGGCCGCCGTCTTTTTCTTCGCTTCTGCCGCGGCCGCTGCGTCAGCGAGATTTTTGTCGACTGCTGTCGCTTCGATCGGATGAATCTTGTGATAGTAATCGTTCGATCTCGAAAGTTGCTCTTTGCGAAACAACAGATTGTCGAACCGCTCGCGCTTACTTAGCTCGAAATCCTTGTCCATCTTGATCGCTTCGAAGGGACAGACCTCGACGCAAATCTGGCAGCTCATGCAAACCGAGATATCGATGTCGAAGACGGCCGGATAAAACTGCGGCTTGCCGACATAATCCGGTTTCTTGTCCTTGCTCTTAATAATATAGATGCACTGCGGCGGGCATTCCTTCTCGCAAATCTGGCAGGCTACGCAGCGTAGCCCGGCGTGCGGATCGTTCCCGTCGAAAATCAGAAACGGAAAGTTCCGATAATTTTCCGGGAGCGGATTCCGCTCTTCCGGATATTGAACCGTTATCAATCGCTCTTTGTCGAAGTAACTACCTGCGAAATTCCGGAGCGTGACCGCCATCCCTTTCAAAATTCCCGTCCCAATCATTGCGATTTCAATCTCGCTGAAATTGCAGCGTCTTCACAAGCAAAAGTTCAACGGGATCATTTTGACGTTCGTTTGCTGGGTTTCTGCCCCGGCAATCGCCCACGCCGGCGATATCCATTTCGACAGCGGACCGCAACGTGTTCATTTGATCGAGCTTTTCACGTCGCAAGGTTGCAGCAGTTGTCCGCCGGCCGAAGCGTGGATGTCGAAACTCAAGAACGAGCCCGGATTGTGGAAGGATTTCGTTCCGCTCGCGTTTCATGTCGACTATTGGGACCGTCTCGGTTGGCGCGATCCTTTTGCATCGAAAGAATGGACTGCCCGGCAGTATCACTACTCCGCCCATTGGAAGAACGAGGGCGTTTACACGCCAGGCTTTGCGCTCGATGGGCGCGAATGGCTCGATCGCAAAATTCCTACCGCCTCAATCGAAACGCCTGGCGTGCTCAAGGCATCCGTCAACAATCGAAGCGTCGTTGGAGAATTTATTCCTGCGCACAGGGGGCCACGAGATCTCGATCTTCATGTCGCCCTCCTCGCCTTCGATGTGGCCACGAATGTTACCGCCGGTGAAAACAGCGGACGGAAGTTGTCTCAGGATTTTGTTGTGATGTTTTTAACGACCGGAAGAATGTCAGACGGCAAGGGGGAAATCCCGCTGACAATTTATCCACAGCCGCCGACTCCCAATTCAATCGGCGCCGTCGTCGCCTGGATTACAGCGTCGAATCAGATCGAGCCGATTCAAGCTGTCGGCGGTTGGCTACGCTAAAAATTTTCAGCGATCGACTTCGCCCATCACGATGTCGATGCTGCCGAGGATCACCATCACGTCGGCAACGGTGTGACCGAGACACAAATCTTCGAGTACGGTGAGATTAATGAAGCTTGGTGGACGAACGCGGTAGCGATACGGATTTGGCCCGCCGTCGCTGATCAAATAAAACCCGAGCTCGCCCTTTGGTCCTTCGATTCGCCCATAGGCTTCGCCGACCGGCGGACGAAACGCGCGCACTTTGACTTTGGGATTCACGATCGGCCCCGCGGGAATTTGCGCGAGCGCCTGTTTGAGAATCTCGATGCTCTCGTGCATCTCGAGCGCGCGCATCATCAAGCGGTCATACGTGTCGCCGTGGTCGCCGAGCGGCACACGGAATTTGAAGCGCGGATAGATTCCGTACTTGTCGATCTTTCGAATGTCGTAATTTACGCCGCACGCGCGCAACATCGGTCCGGTGATTCCGGCGCTGAGTGCAAGTTCGGGCGAAAGTTTCCCGACATTCTGCGTCCGCGCGATCACGATCTCGTTTTGCAAAATCAATTCCTCGAACTCGTCGAGAAATTTCGGGAACCGATCGACAATCTTCGTCGCGGCAGCGAGCCACTCGTCGCTCGCATCGACGCGGCAGCCGCCAAACCGCATATAATCGCACATCATTCGCGAGCCGGAGAGCGATTCGAACAGATCGAGAATCTTCTCGCGCTCGCGAAACGCGTACATCAGCGGCGTTCCCCACGCGCCCATGTCGCTCAACAAAAATCCGAGCAACGATGCGTGATTTTGCAGTCGCGTCAGCTCCGCAAGAATCACGCGCAGATACTCGGCGCGTTCAGGAACTTCAATACCGGCGAGTTTCTCGACGCTCAAGGCATAGGCCCAGTTGTTCGTCATCGAACAAAAATAATCGAGCCGATCCGTGTAGGGCATCGAGCCGAGATAACTCGTCTGTTCGCCGATTTGCTCGTGGTTGCGATGCAAATAACCGAACACCGGCTTCAGTTTGCGCACGATCTCGCCTTCGAGCGCGACGTTCATTCGGAACACGCCATGGGTCGATGGATGTTGCGGGCCCATTGAAACTTCGAGCAACTCGCCATCGAGTCGCGAGCTCATTGTCACCGGCGGCCGCTCCATTGCTTCGATTGTCTCAACGGTGGCGGTCATTGTTGCGACGTCGTGATCTTTTCCGCGCCGTCTTGCTGCGGCCGCGGCGGGTAATGTTGTTTCGCGCGCGCCAGCACTTCATCGTGCGGCGTCGGCTCCCACTCGAAATCGTCCGGCGGTACGTAATCTTTCCGCATTGGATGATCGACAAATTCATCCCACATCAAAATCCGGCGCAGATCGGGGTGACCGTCGAATTTGATTCCGTAGAGATCGAAAATCTCCCGCTCTTGAAGTTCGGCGCTGCGCCAAACCGGCGTGAGCGACGGTAAATGAGCGTCACTGCGATTCAGCGCGCGCATTCTAATAATGAGCGGTCCGTGTTTGAGCCTCATTGAGTAAAGGTGATAAACCGCTTCGAGATATCCTGGAATTTTCTCTTCCGTCGTTTGATCGACTTCTTTCTCCACACCGTCGACCACCTGTTTCACTTTCGTCGTTTTCTTCACGACGCGATCGAGCCAATCGACGCCGGTCACGTTTGAACAAAAATCAAAACTCAGCGCCGCATGATCGTGCAGGAACTTCGCGACTTCGACCGCGTGCTCATTGTCGATCAAGAGCGAAGATTGCTGCGACGGTCCGGGATTAACGACGATGTCGATCTTCGCGCCGCGCGCGGCCAGCTCCGCCCGGTTCTTGATTTGCTCCAACGTTTCCATGACTCAGACGCGCTCGAGTTTGGGCGGCAGGTAAACGTCTTTGTTCGCCGGCGGATTCAAATCGTGCTCGCCAAACGCCGGGACTGGAAACTCGCTCGGCTGTTCCGGATCGAGATGCTCCGCCTTCGCTGCGCCGGTCAATTGTTGTTCGTCGATCTTTCGCTGCAATTCCATGAACGCGTGCAGCAACGCTTCCGGCCGCGGCGGACAGCCGGGAATGTAAACATCCACCGGGATGTACCGATCGATTCCCTTGAGCACGTTGTAGCCCTGCTTGAATGGTCCGCCGGAAATCGCGCACGCGCCCATCGAAATCACATACTTCGGATCGGGCATTTGGTTGTAAAGCCGCACGATTTGCGGCGCCATTTTCTTCGTGACGGTGCCAGCGACGATCATGAGATCGGCCTGACGCGGCGATGGACGAAAAACTTCGCCGCCGAACCGGGCGATGTCGTAACGCGACGCCGCGGTCGCGATCATTTCAATCGCGCAACAAGCGAGGCCAAATTGGAGCGGCCAGATCGAATTCTTGCGGCCCCAATTGTAAAGATCCTGCATCGACGTGACCCAAACGCCCTGGCGCTGCAGTTCAGCTCGCAAGCCCTCGTCGATTTGTTCCTCGTTCATTTAAGTGCCAGTCCGCCTCGTATCCCAATTTAAACAACCTTTGCCCCACGCCCAAACGAGTCCTTCGATCAACAAAAGCAAGAACACGAGAATCGCGATGAACGCGCCGACCGGCAAACCGGTGAACGCGACTGCAAACGGAACGAGAAAAACCGCTTCCACGTCGAAGATCAAAAAAATGATCGCGTAGAGATAATACTGAGATCGGAATTGAATCTGCGCGTCGCCAATCGACTCCACGCCGCATTCGTAGATCGCGTTCTTTTGTGCGCCCGGCTTCGGTGGCTGAAAAAATTTTCGCCACAGCCATGCCAGGCCGAGTGGCAACAACGGGAACGTGAGCGCTACGCCCGCGAAAACCACGATGAACAAGTACGGATTCGGAGTCACGGCGCCGAAATCTAATCAAACTGTTTCGTACGAGAAACAGAAATAATCGGCCTTGATTAAGTAAATCACCCCCGCTTTTCTTCCTCCGACGTGAGCGGCGGCGCTGTTGATCAAGTTTTCGTTCGTGCAAAAGCATGGCTGCTTTCGCTGGTGGCCGGCCACGCGCCCGATTGGATGCTTCAGATCGCGTCGAGTTTGCTCAACATCGCCACGCTGCTCGGCGTTTTCCTGACGCTGTTCGCGCTGATGTCCGTCCTCGAACGCAAGATTCTCGGGCGAATGCAAAACCGCTACGGGCCGAACCGCGTCGGTCCGTTCGGATTGTTTCAACCGGTGGCCGACGGAATCAAAATGCTGATCAAGGAGGACATCGTTCCTGAACGCGCGGACAAGATCGTCCACTTTCTCGCGCCTATTTTAATCGCGGCCACGGCAATTCTTGCGCTCGGCGTGATTCCCTACGGACGAAACATGACGCCGTTCGTTATCGACGGCGGGATTTTATTCTTCTTTGCCGTTGGATCGACAACGGAGCTCGCGGTGTTCATGGCCGGGTGGGGAAGCAACAACAAGTTCTCCATGCTCGGCGCCATGCGCGCGATCGCCCAAATGATCAGCTACGAGCTGCCGCTCCTGATCACGGTGCTGCCGGTCGTGATGCTGGTCGGCTCGCTCAATCCCGACAAAATCGTGTTCGCGCAAAAATATTACTACTTCGGGTTCCTGCCGCACTGGTTCGTCTTGACGCCGTGGGGCGCGACCGGCTTCATTTTGTTTTTCGTTTCCGGATTGGTGGAATCGAACCGGACCCCGTTCGATGTGCCGGAAGGTGAATCGGAAATCGTGGCCGGACATATGACAGAATATTCCGGTTTCAAATACGCGACGTTCTTCATGGCTGAATACATCGGCATGTTCGCCGTCAGCGGCCTTGCGGTGACATTATTTCTCGGCGGTTGGCATGCGCCGTTACCTTTTCTCGCCTTCATTCCGTCTTACGTTTGGTTCTTCGCGAAATTGTCGGTCCTACTTTTCGTCTTCATTTGGGTCCGGGGCACGCTGCCGCGCACGCGCGTCGATCAGATGATGAATTTCGCGTGGAAGTTCATGTTGCCGATGGCGTTCACCTGCATTGTCTCGGCCGCGGTCTGGCATTATACGGGCCATCGGCTCGCGGCCTGGCTCTGGTCATTCGCTGTTATCGCCGTCGTTTATATTGGGCTGTCGATGGTCCTGGACACGCGCAAGAAATTTAGACCGCGCACTTATCGTTTCGCCGAATGAACAGCGTTGCTTTTGCCATCATCGCGATCTTTACCCTCAGCTTCGCGCTGGCGGCCGCGACCAATCCGCGATTGATGCACGCAGCCCTGAGTTTCGCGGTGATGTTTGTCGGGGTCGCCGCATTTTTCTTTCTCCTCGGCGCGGAGTTCGTCGGGCTGGTTCAGATTTTTGTTTATGTCGGCGCGGTCGCCGTGTTGATCGTGTTTACGATTCTCTTGACGCGGCGCGACGAAGAGAAGGATCGCGGATTCAACTGGAGCGGAGTTGCGATCGCTGTTGCGGTTTTCGGCGGATTAGCTTGGGCAATTCTAAAGACGACTTCCGTTTCAGTCGTGGCGCCGGGCACGAGGGCGCTGGTTGTGAAAGAAATCGGCAAGGCGCTATTGACTGGATACGTCTGGCCACTCCTCTGCGTCGGCGTGCTGCTGACTGCGGCGTTGATTGGCGCGCTCGTTCTCGTGCTGGAGGACAAATGACATTGTCGATCTTGCTGATCGTTTCCGCCGCGCTCTTCTGCATCGGATTGCTTGCCGCGCTCAGCCGGCGTCACGCCATTTTCATTTTGATCGGCATCGAGATGATGCTCACCGCCGCGAACATTAATTTCATCGCGTTTTGGCGGTTCGGCTCGCCGTCGCAGTATCCGACGGGCGTGATGGTCGCGATTTTTTCAATCGCGATCGCCGCTGCCGAGGCCGCGGTTGGTCTCGCGATGGTCATTGCCGTTTATCGCCACTTCCGGACGACCAAGGTCGATCAACTCGATCACCTCAAAGGATGAATTCATTGATCACGCAAAATGTTTGGCTGATTCCGGCGGCGCCGATCGTCGCCGCGCTTTTGATTTTGGGCATCGGAAAAACTGCGCGCATGACGAGCGCGATTCTCGCCGTCATAGGACAAGTCGCCGCGTTGACGATGTCGATCTTCGCGTTTGTGCCGACGCTGCACACGCACGGCTTTCGCGTCTTCGAAAATTTCACCTGGTTCACGTTCGGCGAGCAATCGCTTCGCATTGGTTTCGTTCTCGATCCGCTAGCTGCTGGGATGATGCTCATGATCACGCTGGTCGGCTTGTGCATTTTTATTTTCAGCATCGGCTACATGGCCGAAGACAAGAACTTCTCCCGCTTCTTCGCGTATCTCTCTTTTTTCTCCGGGGCAATGCTCGGAGTGGTCGTCGCCAACAGCTTGCTACTGCTTTTTGTTTTTTGGGAGCTGGTCGGACTCGCTTCGTACTTGTTGATCGGATTTTGGATTGAGCGACCAAGCGCGGCGGCTGCGGCGAAGAAAGCGTTTATCACCACGCGCATTGGCGATATGGGATTTTTTCTCGGGATCCTTTGGCTTTATCACGCGAGCGGCACCTTGGTTTTTTATGACAATGGCCACGGTTGTCTTGAAAACGTCGCCGTTCTCGGTGCGAGCGCCACTTTCATCGCGTTATTGATTTTTTGCGGCGCGGTCGGCAAGTCCGGGCAATTCCCGCTCCACGTTTGGTTGCCCGACGCGATGGAAGGTCCAACGCCCGTGAGTGCGTTGATCCACGCCGCAACGATGGTCGCCGCCGGCGTATTTCTCGTCGCGCGCGTTTATCCGATTTTTTCCGTCGGCGCGATTAACGGCGTCACGCCTTCACTAACGGTCGTCGTTTGGATTGGCGTCATCACCGGTTTAATGGCTGCACTCATCGCCGTCGCGCAGTTCGACATCAAACGCATCCTTGCGTACTCGACTGTTTCGCAGCTCGGCCTGATGATGGTGTCGTTAGGCGTCGGCGGGGTCACGGCCGGCATCATGCACTTGCTCGCGCACGGATTTTTCAAAGCGCTCCTCTTTCTCGGCGCGGGCTCGGTCATTCACGGACTGCACCATGAGCAGGATATTCGAAAAATGGGCGCCTTGCGAAAACTGATGCCGGTCACATTCGCGACCTACGCGATCGGCATGATGGCGCTGAGCGGTGTGCCATTCTTTTTCTCTGGCGGCTGGACGAAAGAGGAAATCTTGCACGCGACGTCGCATTGGCCGGCGTCACACGTGCCCTATTACTTGTTGTTGATCGGCGTGGTTCTGACCGCGCTCTACATGACGCGGCAGGTCATTTACGTCTTTTTCGGCACCGCGCGCGGTGATGCTGCGCACGGCGACGAAAGTCCGAGCGTGATGACGATTCCGCTGATCGTGCTCGCGGCCGGGGCGATTGGACTCAGTATCGTGCTCACGCCCGCCTGGCCGTGGCTCGAGAATTATTTAACCGGGCACGTCGCGCAGTTCGATTCGCATCTGCTCATTCAATCAACGATTTTCGTTTCGCTTGTGCTAGTAGGCGCCGGCATCGCAATCGGCGTTTGGCTCTACCGCGGCCCGCAAGATGTCGATCCTCTCCAGCAAAAACAGCCGGCGCTGTTCCATTTTCTCGAAAACAAAATGTGGATCGACGAAATCTACGAGCGCACCATCCTCGCAGTTGCGGCGTTGGCCGCGCGCGTCTCCGACTGGATGGATCGCTACGTTTGGGACGGATTGGTTCGTAGCGTTGCCGCGCTCGGAAGATTTTTCGCCGCGCTGACGACGGGCACTGACGAAAGTGTCATCAACGCCGGGGTCGATGAAACAACCGACGGCGCACGCGGCATTGGTCGTGTCATGTCGCGACTGCACTCGGGGCAAATCCAAATCTATCTCGGCGCGGTCGCGCTTGGCATGCTGGCGCTTCTTCTCTTTTACGCATGGTTGATTTAATCAGCGCTCTCATCCTGATTCCGCTTGCCGGCGCGATTGCTCTTTACGTCGGCCACGCAAAGAATCCGCGCCTGGTCGCGTTCATCTTTAACGCCATCTCGCTCTTCTATGCGCTGATGCTGTGGCAACGATTCGATGCCAGCGTGCCTGGTTTGCAACAGGTCGAGCGGCACATCTGGATTCCATCGATCGGCGCGGAGTATCTCGTTGGAATTGACGGTTTGAGTTTGCTCCTCGTTTTACTGACCTCGCTCGTCTTTCCGTTTGCGTTTTCGGCGCAAAAACTCGAGCGCGGCGCGTGCGCGCTCATGCTGGTCATGCAAGCCGCGCTCTACGGCACGTTCACCGCGCAAAACTTTGTCCTCTGGTTTCTGTTTTACGAGATGAGTCTCGTTCCAGCGTTTCTGCTCATAAAAATCTACGGCGGCGAAAACCGCGACTACGCCGCCGTAAAATTCTTCCTCTATACCTTTCTCGGCAGCGTCGCGATGTTGCTCGCGTTTCTCGGAATCTATTTCGCCAAAGGAACTTTCGATTTCGCCACACTCGCTGAAATGGGCAAGGCGGGTTTGCTCGCCGGAAATTTTCGATGGCTGGTGTTCGCCGGAATTTTCTTAGGACTTGCCGTCAAAGTTCCGCTCTTTCCGTTTCACACGTGGTTACCGGACGCGTATCAAACCGCGCCGACCGGTGTGTCGATGGTTTTGACGGGTACGCTCTCGAAAATGGGCGTTTACGGTTTCATCCGGTTGCTCGTGCCGCTTTTTCCAAATGAAATCAAAGTTGCCGCGCCGTGGCTGCTGACACTGGTCGTGTGCTCGATCGTGTTCGCGCCGCTCGCAGCTTGGTTCCAGCGCGACCTCAAACGCATGGTCGCGTATTTGTCGATCAATCATCTCGGTTACTGCCTGCTCGGATTGTTCGCAGTTGTCGCAACATCGAAATCCGCTTCGATCGATATCCACGCGGCGTTCAGCGGTGTCTTCCTTCAAATCTTTAATCACGGAATCACCGCGGCCGCGCTTTTCTATTTCGTCGGATTGCTCGAACAACGCCGTAGCCTGCGCGGGATCGGTGACTTCGGCGGACTGATGCAACGCACGCCGTTGCTGTGTGGCTGGATGAGTGTGGCGATGTTCTCTTCGTTAGGTCTGCCGGGGCTGAACGGATTCATCGGCGAGTTTCTGATTTTCAAAGGCTCATTCGCCGCCGCCGCGGTGTTCACGTCAATCGCCATCCTCGGTTTGCTTTTCACGGCGGTGACTTTCATGCGCGCGATGCAATCACTTTTCAGCGGTCCGCTTCCCGAGAGCTGCGCGGGATTGTCCGATCTTCTTCTGACCGAAAAGATCGTCATCGTGCCGGTGACGTTGTTGATGTTCGCGATTGGTCTCAGTCCGCAATTCATGTTCAACGTTTTCAACGCAACCGTCATTCAAATGGCGCGCTTGTTCAGCTAAGCGATGATCGCCTGGACGATTTACGTCACGTTTGCCGGCGCGGTGGTGCTTCTGTTTTTGCCGCGCGCGTTCGCAAAGTGGATAGCGCTCGCAACTTCAGTGGCAGGCTTCGCAATCAGTCTGGCGACATTTTTTTGCGATGATGTCGATCTTGCGCACTTCACAACGATCGTCCGAGTCTCGTGGGTTCCGGCGCTCGGCGTGAATTATCATCTCGCGGTCGATGGAATCAGCCTCACGCTCATTTTGGTGACCGGAATCGTAGCGGTCAGCGCGATTTTGTTTTCCTGGGACGTGAACGAGCGGGCGAATGAGTTTTTCTTCTGGCTTCTGCTGGTCGTCGGCGGTTCTTACGGCGTTTTTCTAAGCGCCGATCTGTTTCTGCTCTTCCTTTTCTACGAGCTCGTCATCGTCCCGAAATATTTCCTGATCGCGATCTTCGGATCGACGAACAAGGAGTACGGGGCGATGAAGCTGACGCTCTACTCATTCTTCGGCGGGATGCTTGTGTTCATTGGCGTAATTGCAGTTTACGCGAGCGCCGGTTCACTGGATCTCAACCAGCTCGCGCAGTTCCAATTTTCTCCGCAGCTGCAAGCGTGGGCCTTTCCGGTTTTATTTCTCGGCTTCGCTGTGCTTGCCGGCATTTGGCCATTTCACACCTGGGCGCCAACCGGTCACGTCGCCGCGCCAACTGCCGGCTCGATGCTGCTCGCCGGAATCGTGATGAAGCTCGGCGCCTATGCCGCGTTGCGGGTCGCAATGAATCTTTTTCCGCAAGGGTTTCAAACGTGGCGGACTGCCTTCGCCGTGCTCGCCGTAATCGGAATCGTTTACGCCGCCGCTGTCGCTCTGCGTCAGAGCGACCTGAAATTCGTGATCGGCTATTCGAGTGTGAGTCACATGGGTTTTGTTTTGCTCGGGCTCGTGACCGCAAACGTGTTCGGTGTTTCGGGCGCCGTGCTGCAAATGTTTTCCCATGGCGTAATTGGAGCGCTTCTCTTCGCTGTTGCCGGCACGATGATTTACCGCCGGACGCACACTCGCGATCTCGACGCGCTTTCTGCGATGAATCTTCGGCGCGCGCTTCCGTTCGCCGCGTTCACTTTTGTCGTTGCCTCGGCGGCTTCGATGGGAATCCCGGGCTTCAGCGGGTTTGCCGCCGAAATCACGATCCTGATCGGCGCGTGGAAAACTTTTCCACTCGCGGTGTGGATCGTCGGCGTGGGCATGGTGCTGGTCGCAGCGTTCACGCTGCGCGCGTTGAAACGTTCTTTCTTCGATGTCGATCCTGCGACCGAAAACAATGCCGCCGCGTCGTCACTGGAGCCGATCACGATCCCGGAAAAAATTGGCGCCAGCCTATTGATGCTCGCCACGCTGGTGGTGGGGCTTTATCCGAAACTTTTGCTCGACCAAATCCAGCCGGCTGTTGAAACGATGCGATTTTTGAAATGAGCTATCTCGATTTGCTTAGACTCGCCGCGCCCGAAGCGATCATCGTGTTGGTTGCGCTAGCGGTGCTGACGATCGGCCTGGCGAGCAATCATGCGCGGAATTTGTCTGCGGTCATGGCGGCTGCGGGAATCCTGCTCGCGATTTTCGCGGCTTCCCGGTTACCGGAACACGCAAATTTGTTTGCTGGCATGCTCGTAATTTCACCGTTGAATTCGCTGTTCAAGATCATCTGCCTCACGCTTGCCTTCGTGACCGTGCCGCTCGTCGCGTCCGAAAGCAGTTTGCGCAATCCGGGAGAATATCTCGCGATGCTGCTGCTTGGCACCGTTGGACTGCTCCTGCTCGTGGGCAGCGAAGAGCTCTTGATGATTTTTATCGGACTCGAACTCCTCGGTCTCTCGCTTTATGTCATGGCCGCGTTCGACAAAAGCGATCTGCGCTCGGCCGAAGCCGGCCTGAAGTATTTTCTGTTCGGCAGCACGGCCAGCGCGTTCACGCTTTTCGGGATCAGTCTCGTCTATGGAATGACTGGAACAACAGGTCTGGCGGCGATCACGCAAAGACTTGCTGCCGGTCCGGTTCAACCGCTGCTCGCGGCAGGCATTGTGATGACGCTGGTCGGTTTCGCCTTCAAGATCGCGGCCGCGCCGTTTCACTTGTGGGCGGCGGACGCGTACCAAGGGGCGCCGATTCCGAGCGCGGCATTTATCGCTTCGGGCTCCAAGGTTGCGTCGTTCGTCGTGCTCGGAAAAATCGTGCTGATTGGTTTTGCTCCGGTCCGCGGCAGCGCGGATTGGCACGCGATGATCGCCGGCTGGTCGCCGGTGCTCGCCGCGCTTGCGGCGTTGTCGATCTTGCTAGGAAATTTCGTAGCCCTCGCGCAAACGAGTGTGCGTCGCCTGCTGGCTTACTCGGCGGTCGCGCATGGCGGCTACACTTTAATCGGAATCATCGCCGGCAACCGGGACGGATTCTCGGCGGCACTCTTTTACACCACGATCTATGCGCTCACCCTTGTCGGCGCGTTCGCGGTGGTCGGTTTCGTGAAACACCAAACAGGCAGCGACGATCTGCAAAATTTCGCTGGGCTCGCGGCGCGCTCGCCCTTAGCCGCCGCGTCGATGTCGATTTTCATGCTCTCGCTCGCCGGTCTGCCTCCGTTGGCGGGATTTTTTGGGAAGTTCTATTTGTTCAGCGTGGCGCTCCGAGCTGGAGCAAATCACGGACTGCTCTGGCTTATCGTCATCGCGCTCTTCGGCAGTTTCGTTTCGCTCTATTATTATCTCCGTGTTCTCAAAGTGATTTTTGTCGAAAAATCACCCATGCCGGAGATTTCGCGGCCGCGGCTCGGACTTGTTCGCGATTGGATTCCGGATCTAACAATTGCTGTTCTCGGCGCAGCCGTCCTCTTGCTCGGCATCCTGCCACAGGCACTCACGACCTTAATAACCCGGTCGTTGCCCTGAAAAAATTTCGTCGCATCTGAAAAAAATGCGTGCTCATTCGGCAAAAATCGCGTTATAGAGTTTTGCGTGCAGCAAAAGCGGACAGGTGAAGCCGCGAACATTCACCGCAAAAAAGCGGGACCAATCAGTGACTTTATCGATCGGCATTACCGCCACTTCAATGCCGCGGTCGTTAAGGATGCCGCCGATGCCTACATCGCCCACCTGAATGGCGGCGGGAAAATGATGGTCACGCTCGCGGGCGCGATGAGCACCGCCGAGCTGGGTGTTTCCCTCGCCGAGATGATTCGGCAGGACAAAGTCCACGCCATCACCTGCACGGGCGCAAATCTCGAAGAAGATCTGTTCAACCTCGTCGCGCGAACTCATTACGAGCGGCTCCCGAACTATCGCGAGCTCAGTCCGCAGCAGGAAGAGGAGCTGCTGGATCGACATCTCAATCGCGTTACCGACACGTGCATTCCCGAAGAGGAAGCGATCCGCCGGATCGAACGGATCGTGATCGATGAGTGGATCATGGCCGCGAAAAACAAGGAGCGGAAATTTCCGCACGAGTTTCTTTTTAAAATCCTGCGCGAATGCCGCCTCAAAAAATCTTACGAGATCGATCCGGCCGACAGTTGGATGATGGCCGCGGCCCACAAAAATCTGCCGATGGTCGTGCCAGGCTGGGAGGACTCGACCCTTGGAAACATTTACGCCGCGCGCTGCATCACCGGTCACATTTCAGACATTCACACCGTCCGCTCCGGCATCGAGTACATGATGGCGCTGGTCGAGTGGTACAAGCGCGAATGTAAGGAAGGGCCCATTGGTTTCTTCCAGATCGGCGGCGGCATCGCGGGGGATTTCCCGATCTGCGTGGTGCCACTCTTGAATCAGGACCTCGTGACCGAACAAGTCCCAGAGTGGGGCTATTTTTGTCAGATCAGCGATTCAACGACCAGTTACGGGTCGTACTCTGGTGCGGTGCCCAACGAAAAGATCACGTGGGGCAAACTTCGCTCCACGACGCCGCGCTTTGTCATCGAATCAGACGCGACCATCGTCGCCCCGCTGATCTTCGCCAAAGTTCTCGGCTGGTAGAAATTTCTTCGGCGAAGGATTTGACGTTCCGCCTGAGCGGCTAAAAATTGGGCGTTTTCTGGGAAACTATGAGGGCTTTTTCCGTTACACTCGTTGCCGTTCTTTTGTTCGGCTGCGCCGGAGATAAAACACCCGCCTGGGTCCGTGGCGCGTTGAAACAGCAAAACAAGTGGGGTCACTACAGCGGCTACGTCGAGGCGCGCTGGGAAAACGATGGCCGCACGATGACTTTGCTGAGCGAATTGCGCTACACCGATCCGAACGGCGTGGTCTGGATCGCGCCCGCCGGTTCGTTTGTCGACGGTGCGTCAATTCCGCGTTCGCTTTGGTCGCTGATGGGCGGCCCGTTTGAAGGAAAATATCGAAACGCGTCGGTGCTGCACGATGTTGCTTACGATCAGAAGAACCGGCCGCACGAAGTTTGCGACCAAATGTTTTACAACGCGATGCGTTGCAGCGGCGTGAGCGCGCCCGAAGCGGGGACGATGTATTACGCGCTCCGGAAGTTCGGTCGCCATTGGAAGGCGCCCAAGGCCGAGCCGGTGAAAGTTGGCGACGAAATCGTCGCCCGCGCCGAACCGGTGGATCAAAATGACATCAACGCGATTCGGGATTGGATTCGCAGTTCAGCTCCAAGTCTGCAGCAAATCGAGCAGCGCGCCGACGCCGGGCCGGGCGGTTCGCATTAATCTTTCCCTTCGCCGTTGGTCGCCGGCATTGCTGGACGGGTTGGTTCAGGCCCGCTGCTTTTCTCCAGCGCCGCTGCCAGCACTTCATCGACATTTTCGACCGGCACGAATTTCAATTTCTGTTTCGCTTCTTCCGGAACATCGACAAGATCTTTCTCGTTCAGCTTCGGAATAATCACGGTGGAAATGCCGGCCCGCATCGCGGCCAGACTTTTTTCCTTTAGACCGCCGATCGGCAAAACGAGACCGCGCAACGTGATTTCACCCGTCATAGCGACATCAGGCCGCACCGGTTTGTTGGTGAACAACGACGCCAGTGCGGTGAACATCGCGATTCCCGCCGACGGTCCGTCTTTCGGCACCGCGCCGGCCGGCACGTGCACGTGAATATCCATGTCCTTGAAATCTTCTGGCTTGATCCCGATTTGTCCGTTGCGGCTTCGAACGAGACTGAGCGCCGCCTGCACCGATTCCTTCATCACGTTTCCGATTTGTCCGGTCAACGTGACATTGCCTTTGCCGGAATAGCGAGTCGCTTCGATGTGCAGGACTTCCCCGCCGTAGGGCGTATAAGCGAGGCCGGTCACAACGCCCGGCTGGCTGGTTTTCAATTTGCTCTCGCGCACGTAACGCGCCGGTCCGAGCGTTTGCGCGACGAACTCCGCCGTTACATCGATGTGCTGGCATTCGCCTCGCGCGCACTTTGAAGCGACTGATCGACAAATCGCGCCGATCTGCCGCTCGAGTTCGCGGACGCCGGCCTCGTGGGTGTAATCGTTGATGATTTTGCGGATCGCGTCCTCTTTGAACTCGGCCTGCTCGGGCTTGAGGCCGTTTTCTTCGAGTTGCCGCCTAATCAGATAACGTTTCGCGATCTCCAACTTTTCGCGCTCGGTGTAACCCGGTAGCGAAATCACTTCGATGCGGTCGCGCAACGGCTCGGGAATTCCGTCGATGTAATTGGCCGTGCCAATGAAGATGACCTGCGACAAGTCGAAGGGAACATCGAGGTAACGATCGACAAACGCGTTGTTCTGGCGCGGATCGAGAACTTCGAGCATCGCGCTCGCCGGATCGCCGCGAAAATCGGCGCCAATCTTGTCGATCTCATCGAGCATGAAAACCGGATTGCGCGTGCCGACGCGGCGCAATTCCTGAATGATCCGGCCCGGCATCGAGCCGATGTAGGTGCGGCGATGTCCGCGAATCTCCGCTTCGTCGCGCATTCCGCCGAGACTAATCCGAACAAATTTTCGGCCGAGCGCGTCGGCGATCGATTGGCCGAGGCTCGTTTTGCCGACGCCCGGCGGTCCGAGAAAACAGAGGATCGCGCCGTGTCCCTGCGGATTCAGTTTGCGCACGGCGAGAAATTCGATCAGCCGCCGCTTTACTTTTTCTAGATCGTAGTGGTCGCGATCGAGAATTTGCTGCGCTTGGTCGAGATCGATGTGGTCTTCGCTGAATTTGTTCCAGGGAAGATCGGCAATGATCTCGATGTAACTGACGATGACGGAATACTCCGGGCTCGCTGGCGGTATGATATCGAGCCGTTTCAACTCGCGCTCGGCCTGCTTCATTACTTCAGGCGGCGGATTCGCGTCCTTCAACCGGGTGCGAAGTTGCTCCATTTGCTCTTCGCTGCCGGTCTCGTCTTCGCCAAGCTCGTGCTGGATCGCTTTGATTTGCAAACGCAGATACGCGCGGCGTTGCGCGTCGGAAAATTGTGACGCCACGTCTTTCTGGAGTTTCTCCTGGATCTGCGCGATCTCGAGCTGCGCCGAAATCTGTTTCTGCACCACTTCGACGCGCTTCTCCACATTCGGTTCCTCGAGGATCGCCTGCTTTTGCGCGACGTCGACGTTCAAATTCGGCGCCAGAAAATCGGCAAGCTGCTCGGGATCGTCGATGTTCAAAATCATCAACCGCGCCTGCTCCGGTGTTTCCGGCGTGAGCTCAAACAGTCTTGCCGACGAATCGCGCAGGTTTCGAAACTTCGCTTCCCATTCCTTGCTCGGTGCCGGCGAAATGGTCTTCGTCAAATCGATCTCCGCGCGGATGAACGGCGAGGTCGCCACGATTTTGCGCAAGGTGAACCGCTGCAACCCGCGCGCGATGATCACCATGTGATCGTCGGCTTGGCGAATCATTTTCAAAACCAGCGCCGCCGTGCCGACGGGATACAAATCCTGCGGCTGCGGATCTTCCTGCGCTTCATCGCGCTGGGTCAAAAGTCCGATCACTTTTGTCCGGGGCAACGTCTCGTCGAGCAACGCGATCGATGCTGGCCGCCGCACATTCAACGGCACGATCGTTCCCGGAAAAACTACGAACCCGCGCACCGGCAAGATCGACAACTCGTCCGGGATCCGCGGCGCCTTGGTTTGTTCGGACATGTCGGCCACGATTGCCGGGCTCGCCGCGTCGCCGGATTTCATCTCCAGTTCCGCCGGTTCCAACGAAAATGGTCCTTCGTTATTCATGTTGTTTGATCGGGAGCGAAATCCAAAGTAACCCGTTCCGTTGCTCCGCGTGCGCTTCACTGATCCGCACCTCGTCCGGCAAATGGATCTCGCGCTCGAACGGTCCGTAGTCGATCTCCATTGCCAGCAATCGCACCGCGCGGCCTTCATCGTGCGATGGCTCGGGCAGTTCGCGCTCACCGCGAATCAGCACGCGCTGCGGCTCAACGATCAGATCGATCTGCGACCGCTCGACTCCAGCGAGATCGACACAGATGCGGACACATTTTTCGCAGCGATAAGCATTGATCGCCGGCTCCCAGGTGTGCGGGGCGAACTGGAACTGCGACCGCGCCAGCTCGTAAGTGACGTCGTGCAACGCGCCGTGGAGCCAGCGCAACTTGATGCTGTCGATCGGGTCCATTTCAAGAAAACCACTCCGCTTACTATAATAGTAACGCCCACCGCGAACTCAATGCGTGCCTCTTTCGAGAGACCCGCGCTTCCTTCGGCAATTTCCGGTGACCAGATAAGCAACGCACACCAGCAACGACAGTCCTTTAGATATCATTTTGTTTTCCCCGGGCCCCAAAGCGCGCGGCCGGGTTTGGCATTCGTGTGCTCGCCTTCCTTGATCACTTGGACGCCGTTGACGAAAACGTGTTTCATCCCGGTCGCGTACTGGTGCGGTTTATCGAACGTGGCGTGATCGGTGATTGTTTTCGGATCGAACACGACCACATCGGCGAACATTCCTTCCTTCAACATGCCACGATGATCGAGCTCAAGGTTTTGCGCCGGTTGTGCACTCAAACGGCGGACCGCTTCCGGTAGCGTGACTACTTTTTCGTCGCGACAATATTTGCCGAGCACCCGCGCGAAGTTCCCGTACGCGCGCGGATGAGGATTCGATTTCAGAAACGGTCCTTCCGGAGCCTGAGACGCTTCATCCGAGCCGAATGAGATCCACGGCTTCTTTAATTCCTTCTTCACGTTCTCTTCCGACATGATGAAGTAAACCGTGCCGATCCGCGATTCGTCTTCGGCCACAAGATCCATCGCGGTGTCGATAGGATCTTTGCCGCGCATCTTGGCGACTTGGGCGAGCGTTTTGCCGGTGAGCGGTTTCAGCTTGTCGGATTTAAACGCGCAAAGCAAAATGTTGTCCGGTGAACCGGCGCCGAGATAAAGATTTTCCCATTTGTCGCTGTCGATCTTGACTTCGGCTTTGATTTTCTCGCGCGTTGCCGGATCGCGCAGACGCTTGAACAGCGCTTCATAACCGCCGTCCTCGGTCCAAGGCGGGAAACAGGCGTCGAGTCCAGTGCCGGCGGCGGTGTAAGTGTACATGTTCGCGCGGACGTTCAGTCCTTCAGCGCGCGCTTTTTCGATTCGCGCGAGGAATTCATCTTCCTTCGGCCAATTTTTTTTGCCCGCGGCTTTGATGTGATAAACCTCTGCCGGAATTTTCGCTTCGCGCGCGATCCGGAGCAGCTCGTCAAACGCTTCAAAGAGCTGGTTTCCCTCGCTCCGCATGTGCGAGATGTATTTGCCTTTGTATTGCGCGGCGACTTTGCACATCTCGATCAGCTCCTCGGTCTTCGCGTAGAACGCGGGCGGATAAATCAGCGACGTGCCGATGCCAAGCGCGCCCGCTTCCATTTCCTTGCGGACGATGTCGCGCATTTGATCCATCTCCTGCGGCGTCGGTTGTCGATCCTCAAACCCGATGACATATGCGCGAACGGTCGTTGCGCCGAGAAACGACGCGACGTTGCAGGAAATCCCGTGCTTCTCGAGGAACTGGAGATATTCGGCGAGCGTGTTCCATTTGATCTCGTATTTGATGTCGGACTGCTGTTTCACCATGTAGGCGCGCAATCGATCATTGAGTGGCCCCATCGATTCGCCTTCGCCCATAATTTCGGTCGTCACGCCTTGGCGAAGTTCGCTTTGTGAGCGGCCATCTTGAATCAGCGATTCGGTCGACCACGAAAGCATGTTGATGAATCCCGGCGCGACCGCGAGCCCGCTCGCATTGACAATTGTCTTCGCGCTCGCTTTCGAATAATCGCCGAGTCCAGCGATCCGGTCGCCTTTGATCGCAACATCAACGTGTCGCGCCGGTCCGCCGCTCCCGTCGTAAACGTCACCGTTGCGAATGATGACGTCGTAATCTTGAGCGAAAGCGGACGAAGCAATAACGAAACTAATCAGCGCGCATTTCATGGCGCGATTCAAAAATCGCGAACCGAAGATGTCGATCTTATTCCTCGATCGCGCCGCCGATCTCGCGCAAATGCTGGCGAAAGGTGTAAGCTGGATTGCCGGCGCGTTTCTTGAGATAATCGGCAAACTTCAATTGTTCGCGCAGTGTGCGGCCCGACTTGATCTGATCGGCTTGTTTTCTTTCCGTTTCCCAAATTTGCCGCGCGTTTTTCAAAATCGCCTCGACCGATTTCAGCGCAACGAAAACGCAGCCGTCATCATCCGCAAAGACGACATCGTCGCGGATAACTTCGAAGTCGCCGAATTTGGCGACGCGCAGCGCATCGGCAGTTCGCGCATCGAGCCTTTGCGGTCCCGAAGGACACGAACCGCAACTGAAAACCGGGAAGCCGATCTCTTTCAGCTCTGGCGTGTCGCGATGAGTTCCCCAAACGACGATCGCCGCGAGCTTGCTCGCTTTCGCTTCGAGCGTCGTCAGATCGCCGATGCAACCTTCATCGGTGCGCCCGGCATTATCGATCACGAGAACGTCGCCCGGATCGGCGGACATCATTGCTTCCAGAAAAACATCGACGCTGCCGAAATGTTTTGTCGGTAGGGCGCGCCCGGCGATTCGACTGCCGGGAAGCAGCGAGTGAATTTCAAATGGCGCGATTCGGATCGGCAATTGCAAGCGCAACGCGGCATCGGCGATGAGCGGCGTGGAGAGCTCAGCAAACTTCTCAGTCAGCGTGCGGTTGTTCACCTACAGACTCCTTAAGCAAGATCGACAAATAATTTTTCCAAAGCGCGGCGATGGTGTGACTGCCGTGACCGCGGGTTTTGTCGCTTAGCGGAATGACGACCGCGCGACCGCGCGGAACGCGTTTGACTTCGCGCTCGAGAATTCCGAGCTCGGGCGGGTTGATCAGATCGTCGGCGGAATTGATCGCGAGTAATGACGCGCGAATTTTTTCCAGGTTCGGGCCTGGATCGTAATCGTGTGACGCTTCAAGCGCGTAAAGAACGTCATTCGCATCATCGGCTTTGACGATTTGATCGACAAACTTGTCGAGCACTTCGTCGGTTTTCGCCAATGTCGGCGCTTCGTTTTGACGCAACACTGGATTGCTGCTCATAAACCAAAGCATTTCCGCGGCGGTGCGCAGACTTGGTGGTTGCGTTTTGTATTCGCCGCCATTCCAAGCCGGATCATCGCGGATTGCGTCGATTACCATTCGCCGCCAGCCGCGATTGCGCCCGGAAATCTGGGTCGGCAGACCGGCCAACGGCATCAGCGCGTCCATGAACTCCGGATGCGTTTCGCCCCAGAGCCAGGTGTGCATTCCGCCCATCGACGTGCCCATGACCAG
>WNFR01002894.1_pt1 | contig 40730 bp, 37 predicted proteins | sample 5400221 | NCBI WGS metagenome assembly WNFR01 (sample SAMN13153357, study PRJNA577476) | soil metagenome | isolation source: 40 cm soil under Madrone tree | place: USA:California | collected 2016-06-14 | reverse complement strand
GGTTGGTTAGGCGTGCAAATGTCCGACGTTTCGCTGGAGCAGGCGAAAATGCTCGGTATCCATCCCGTGAAAGGCGTCGTCGTCAGCTCAGTCCTTCCCGGGCAACCTGCCGCGCGTGGCGGAATCCTAAAACAGGACGTGATTATTGCGGTCAACGAAACTCAGGTCGATAGCCCGCGCGACGTCGCACGCATGATCGGCGGTCTAGAGGCGGGCAGGGTGGTGCACCTCACGATTTTGCGCAAGGGCAAAACACTGTTGCTGTCACTCCCCCTCGGTATTCGGCCTGAGGCCACCAATGCGCGTGAAGGCTAGGTCAGCAATCACTCCGTCTCTGTGTCGACCGATTTCTGGTTACCCGAAGCAGCCAGATTTTTCTGTTGCTCGGTGAATTGCCTTAGCTTTTTCTGCACCCGATCGTTCACCGAGCCCTCGGGATATTTACCCGCGCTGCCGCGCTCGCCCGCCTCTATACCGGTCAAAACTTCAATTCCCTCGTCGATCGTACCAACGGCGTAGATGTGAAACTTGCCGGCTTTCACCGCCTCGACGACGTCTGACCTGAGCATCAGATGACGCATATTGGCGCGCGGGATCATGACGCCTTGGTGGCCGGTCAATCCTTTAAGCCGGCAGACATCGTAATGACCTTCGATCTTTTGATTGACGCCGCCGATCGCCTGAACCTCGCCGTTTTGGTTGACTGAGCCGGTCACGGCGATGCCTTGTTTGATCGGAATTTCCGCAAGACTGGACAAGATCGCGTAAAGTTCGGTGGAGGACGCGCTATCGCCGTCGACGCCGTCGTACGATTGCTCAAAACAAACCGTGCTCGACAAAGAAAGCGGGGTTTGCTGCGCGTATTTGCCGCCTAAGTAGCCGCCGAGTATCAACACGCCTTTATCATGACTCTTGCCGCTGAGTTTAGATTCCCGTTCGATGTTCGTGATGCCACCGCGACCCATAAAAGTTTTCGCGGTGATGCGCGACGGCTTACCAAAGCTGAAATCGCCCATTTGGTAAACTGCCAGACCGTTCACTTGCCCGACGGCTGCGCCGTCGACGTCGACCAGGAGGGTTCCCTCGGCGATCAAGTCCTGTAAGCGTTCTTCGATCAGATTGAGGCGAAAGATTTTTTCTGCGATCGCGCGCTCGACATGTTTGCCGGAAACCAGTTCCGCTTTATCTTTCTCCGCCCAATAATTCGATTCGATCAGGAGATCGACCGTATCGCTGAAGCGAGTCGACAGCTTGTTTTGGTCCTCAACTTGGCGGGCGCCCTGCTCGATTATCCTCGCGACGGCTTCGCTATCGAAGTGGCGCAAACCGTCGCGATTGCAATAATCGCTGATGAAGCAGGCAAACGCCGTAATGTTCTCCTGGGTTCGGTCGATTTCAAAATTGAAATCCGCTTTCACTTTGAAGGTTTCACGAAAATCCGGATCCGCCGACGCCAAAGTCCGATATAAGGATGGATCGCCGATCATGATGACTTTGGTATCCGTCGGTATCGGCTCGGGGCGAAGACCTTGAGGCGGAACAAAACCGAAAAATGCCCCCGGCTCCTCGATCCTCAGCTCGCGATTTTTTATCACCCGCTGGAGCGCCTCCCAGACGCCGGCATTGGAGAGCACGTCGCGGTCGTAGAGGACAAGATAACCGCCATTGGCTCGACTGATCGAGCCCGCCTTGATCATCGTAAAGTCGGTTATGTAGCCGCCGAGCATCGGCTTCTTTTCAATGACCCCGATGACATTGTGATACGTCGGGTTGGTCTCGACGATGATCGGCGGGCCTTGGGTGTCGCTGTTGTCGACAAACACGTTTACTCGATAGGGTAAAAACGGATCGCCCGGCGTTTCGCCGAACTGCATCGCTCCCATCATCGCGTTGGCTGGAACACCATCAGCGCCTTTGAAACGCCCCAGGTTCTTGAGAATATGATCGCGCACGCCATCGAGATAGGCGACCACTTTGGCATAGTCGCGATATTTTTCTTTGAGCTCGGCAAGTGGCGCCCGCACGAGATAATCCGCCGCTTGGGTTTCGGCTGCTTCCAATTTTTCAGCGATCTCTCGTTCGATCTCGATCTCGCCTCGGCTTTCCTCCAGACGTTTTTTTTCCGCAGGCACCAGCGCCATATATTCCGCTTCCTGCATGGGCTTGCCGTCCTTCGTCGGCAGTAGCACGATGCCCGACGGCGTCATGCGCAACGAGAAACTGCCGCGGCTCGCTTCCTCGATCAACGCTTCCATCATCCCTTGTTGCTTTTTCTGAATCTGTTCGACCATTTCCTGGCGTTGGTGCGCATACTCGTCGCTTTCGAACATCTTCTTGGCCTCGCGCTGCAGGTTGTGAACGAGTTGCTCCATGTCGGCCTTGAGCGCTTTGCCCCAACCCCGGCGGATCTTCAGAGCCTGGGGCCGATCGGCATCGATAAAATTGTAGACGTAGCACCAATCCTCCGGCGTCGGTGAATCCGCGGCAGTCATTTTTTGACTGGTGATCTTTTTGAGAAACGCTTTAATGATGCTGGTCTTGCCGGTGCCGGTCAGACCGGTAACGAAAATATTGAAGCCCGGTTTGTTGACGCCCAGACCGAATTCGATGGCGCGAATTGCGCGCTCTTGTCCGATGAAATCCTCCAGCGGCGTCATTTCCGCCGTGCAGGTGAACGGCAAGAAGGACAGATCGCAGCGCCACGTCAGTTTTTCCGGGGGAACTTCAAAACGTATCGACATGTCGGCACTCCTAAGAATTGAGATTGAGCCCGAGAATATGGACTCGCGAGCGGGTCGTCAACTCCCTGTCGATGTTGAATGGGGGGGTCTTAGCTTCTATACTCCATCGATGATCGGCCACGAAGACTGGCGCCGGCCGTGGCACGCATTCTGCGCGGCGGTGGTTTTAGTTGCGCTAGTGGTCAGTAGCTGCAACTCCGTGCTTGCGCCGATGATTCCCTCGGTTTCCGCTCCTAGCGAGGACGAAGAAACCAAGATCAGCCGCGAATTCCGTCGCGAAGCAAAAAAGATTTTCAAGTTTCCCAATAATCCCGAAGTCGAACGTTACGTCGATCGCATCGGCCGGCGCATCCTTGCCGCCACCGGACCGCTGTCGTTCGATTATCGATTCTTTGTCATCGAAGACGACCAGCTCAACGCATTTTCCGTTCCCGGCGGATCGATCTATGTGTACACCGGACTCATCGAACGGGCGAAGAGCACGGATGAACTAGCCGGAGTATTGGGGCATGAAATAACCCACGCCAAGAACCATCATATGGCGCGCTCATCGGGGCCCGACGCAATTTCAATTCTGAGCCTCCTGGCGATGGTAGCGCTGGCGAAAAGCGGAAGCGGCGCGCAAGCGGCAGGCATGGTCGGGCAAGCCGTGGCTGCGACTCGCCAATTGGCCTTCAGTCGCCAGCTCGAAATGGAAGCCGATACCTTGGGGACACGATACATGGCGGCGGCTGGCTACGATCCGAAGGGCACGATCAGTTTTTTAAAAACTTTGGATCAAGAGCGAGCGCTAAATCCGATTGATGTGCCGGCGTATATTTTGAGCCATCCTATTACCCAGGAGCGTGTCGCCAATGCCGATCTCGTCGTAAAATCGCTGGGCGTAACACAGATACGGCCCGATGACCCGGACGCTTTGAAAAAAGTACAAATCATTATCAAAATGGATCGGCCCACCCGCGACCAGGTAGTCACCGAGTACGAAAAGTTAGTTCAACGAAACCCGCAGGATCCTGACCTGCTTTATCTGTTGGGGTACACCGAACAACTCCAGGGACAGTTGCCCCAAGCGCATAAGAATTACGAGAAGTCCCTACAACTGAAATCGGAAAATCCCGGTCTGCAACGAGACCTAGGCCGTCTGTACGCAGAAATCGGTGATTTTACGGCTGCTCGAAATGCCTTTGACCGCGCTCTAGCGCTCGAACCAAACGAACCGCTGACCTACTTATATCTCGGTGAGATGCTGGAGAAATCGGGTGACTTGCGCAGTGCGGCTGGTGCCTATCTTAACGCACAAAATCTCGCGCCCCTGTGGGACAGGCCGCCAAATCGGCTTGGTATGGTATACGGCAAACTCGATCGGCCAGGTGACGGTTACTACTACCTCGGTCGATCGTTCGCATTGCAGGACGAAGACGACAAGGCAATTAACAACTTTGACCGCGCGATCAAGATCATCGGCGCGAATTCGCCGCGTGGCCAGCTTATTCAGGAGGAGCTAAATACCTTAAAAAACAGAAAGAAGTAGACTACGGTTGCCCGCCCATGGCGGCGAGCGATAACATTCTTGGATGCACCGGCTTGGCAGATTTGTTTTCCCGCTTAAGCAGCACATCACGCAGATAATTCGGATCGAATCCTAAAAAATCGCAAATATTGGTAAAGGAAAAAAGCCAATCCGTGCTGGCATCGGTAACCCATTCGATAGCGCTTTCATAATGAACTCGCCCTGAAGTGCTCCTGGTATCCCGATATTTCTCGAGACATTCGACCGCGTCCTTTAGAACTGCGATCATGAGCCGCTTTTCGCCTTCCAGTTTACGCGATAAGCCTCCAGAACCATAAAACTGTGAAGGCAGAAAAATGTCGGGTTCAAGGATACGGGCTAGAAAATCGTCGTACATTTGTGAACAGTCTCCTCATTACTTTGAATCGGATTCTATACCACAGCGGATAGTACCGTGCAAGGAAAAATACTCCACCGGTGGGTTTGAGCAACACAGGAAGCGTCACAAGTAAGGCGCAATAATGCCTCAGTGTAAGAATATACCTTCACCCGGACCGAATGAATAACGCTTGTAGCGGCCTAATTCGCGTGGATTCTCTGATCGCGCGGAACCTATCTACCCGGACGCCATGGCGATGGGCTAGATTCCGGCCATTAATCCGGCCAGTTTCGTCTTGGCAACGTTATGATCCCAAATCTTTTGCACGACAGAGTCCTTACGTCGACCTTTCATCACACGCTGGGTCTCATCCTCGTTGTAAACCAGAACCGCTCCTAACAAGGATGCTTTGTAGAATCGTGCCGCAGCTTCTTCCAAATCGACACAGGCGGCAAATACCCATTCGATTGCCTGACCGACGACCATCGAACCGTGGCCTCGGAGCATCACCGCATCCGCCTTGCCCAGAGCCCTAGCGACCGCGTCGCCTTGTTCGTTGGTATGGATGAGGGCCGGATCCATATATTTGGGCAACGCGCCCGGACCGAAAAATGCTCCGGGGTTGGAAGAAGCGGGATAAAATGGCTTATCAATCATCGACAAAGTCGCCACCATGTGGTTGTGCAGATGGGCGACGCTTTGGATGTCGCTACGCGCCTTATATGCTCGTGCGTGCATGAAAACCTCAGACGGCGCTTTGTACTTGCCTTCGATTGGTTTGCCTTCGAAGTCGGTGACCACCATATCGTCCGGCACGACCGTCGCACGGCTGACGGGATGCGGCAGTATGCCCGCTGTAATCGACCAATCCTGAGTTAAAAAGCATGCGCGAAGACATGGCGAGTTTGATTTTGAGCTCTGAGATTTCCGACACGATGGTACTCCTCTCTTAAGACCGGGGTTTTTTGTGCTATATCTTTCATTCAACCAGACTTCAACCGAAGACCTAGCCGGTCTCTCGTCCGATGGCCGAAATCACTTGGATATCACTACAAAAACCGATGCCGGAAAAAGAATACATCGCTATACTTTCGTACCTGCCGTTGAGAAGCTTTTGGGGATTGCCGCAGTTTTTCTACTTCACGAGGCGCATCCAAACCCAGTTGAAAACGGCACGGGGAGCGGTCGGTTATTCGTTACTGGCCCACGTCTTGGCTAAGAGATTTTGGACCCTATCGGTCTGGGAAAATGAATTCGTGTTGACCGACTTCATCCACAACCAACCTCATCGCGAAGCTATGATAACCTTGCGCCGTTACATGGCAGGCACTGAGTTCGCGCGCTGGAAGATCAAGGGAGCGGCCGTCCCGCCGAGCTGGTCCGAGGCCATGGAGCGGTTCAATGCACATGAATCGAAGCATGTATCCATGTCCAACGCCGAGAAATCGAGCCGGTAATTCGAGAAAGGAACGCGAATTCAATGGCTACCAATAGCGCGGAAGGAATCAGATGGGATTTGAACGATCTTTTTGCAGCACATAACGATCCGCGCATCGAAGCCACGCTCACGGAATGTTACGCACGCGCCGAAGCATTCGAAAAGCGGTTCCGAACTCCAATGGAACAGTCGGAGACTCTTACGGCCACTGTTGTGCTCCACGCGCTTCAAGAACTGGAATCACTCTATGAAGCCCTGGGTCGCGTTGGAAGTTATGCCGGCCTCCTCTATGCCGCCGATACCGCGAGTCCTGCGTATCGAGACTTGGAGCAACGCGTCGAACAAAGGTCGACGGAGATAAGAAACCAATTGCTCTTCTTCGAACTTCATTGGCTAAAGTGCGATGAGGGAATCGCCGACCGGCTCATCGCCGATCCTCTGCTCTCGAACTACAAACATTATCTCGCAAACTTGCGTCGCTATCGCCCGCACACTCTCACGGAGCCCGAAGAAAAAGTTATAAATGAAAAAGACAACACGGGGCGCAACGCCTTCGGCCGGCTGTTTTCCGAGATCACGTCCGGGCTCACGTTTTCTTTAGAAAAAGAAAACCAGAAAGAAGAGCTCAATCTCAGCCAGATACTGTCACTACTGCATGAACCTGACCGCGCCCTGCGTCGGCGCGCAATGGAAACACTCTATGAAGGCTTGTCGCAACACGGCCAAGTGCTGACTTTCACCTACGACACGCTGATTCAGGATCATTTGACCATGGACCGGCTGCGCGCCTATCCGCACCCAATGTCTCAACGCCATCTGTTCAATGAAATTGACGACGAAGCGGTGAAAGCGATGATGGGCGTGACGGAGTCGAATTACGGCTTGGGGCAAGATTACTTTCGTCTCAAAGCCAAATTGCTGCAGCTCCCAAGACTCGCTCTCTATGATCAATATGCGCCGGTTGGTAAAGAAGTTAGACCGTTCCCTTACCCCCAAGCGCAGCAGGTCATTCTCGAAGCCTTCGAAAGTTTCGATCCGAGCTTTCGACAACTGGCCACGGAATTTTTCGCCAAGAATTGGATCGACGCAGAGATTCGCAAAGGCAAGCGCGGCGGCGCCTTCTGCGCTTCGCCTTCTCCACAATTGCATCCGTACATTCTTTGCAACTACGACGACAACCTGCGCGACGTCATGACCGTCGCCCACGAACTAGGCCACGGGATGCACGGTTGTCTCAGCCGCGACCAAAACTATTTCAACTACGACACCCCGCTCACAACAGCGGAAACCGCGTCGGTCTTCGCTGAAATGCTGGTTTTCGATTACTTGCTCGGGCAGCAAACCGACCCACAAGCGCAGATCGCTCTGGTCGCCGGCAAAATCGAAGATATCTTCGCCACGGTTTTCCGCCAAAACGTACTCACACGCTTCGAAGAACTCGCCTTCTCGGCGAGAAAGGAAAACCGCCTCACACCGGACACGCTTGGAAACCTCTGGATCGAAGCCAACGGGAGGTACTATGGCGACGCCGTCTGGCGACGCCGTCGAAATACCGGACGGCTACCGCTGGGGATGGTCCTACATTCCCCACTTCATCCACTCGCGCTTTTACTGCTACAGTTACGTCTTCGGCCAGCTCCTCGTCCTCGCGCTTTATCGAATGTACAAAGACGAAGGCAAAAGCTTTGTGCCAAAATATCTCGCACTGCTCGAAGCCGGGGGATCGGATTCGCCGGAGGTATTGCTCAAGCCGTTAGGGGTAAACCTTCATAAATCAGAATTTTGGCAGAAGGGATTCGTCGAAATCAAAGCCTTGGTCGCCAATCTGCAAAAGCTCATCTAATGACAATGCGGTTGGATACCAATTTTCTTATGTTGAAACAATTTATCGCAAAGTCTCACAAAGCGATAACGAGCCCGCAATTCATTTCATCCTAAAACTCGGCGGCACGACTTCGTCGATCCCTTTACCGGTCCAGTGCCACTTCGAGACGCTGTCCCAAACTTGTTCGCCCTTTGCTTGAACCTTATCAAGCAGTTCTGCCTCGTCGAGGCGTAGATATTTGCCGTTGTCGACGAGCGTTTCGCCGTCGACGATGATGGTGCGCACGTCGCGGCTCACGGCGGTTTCCATCAGCGAGCGGATCGGGTCGCGCACGGCGCCGAAGGCGATGTCGCACAGATTAACGATCGTGATATCGGCCTTTGCGCCTTTTTGCAGCCGCCCCAAATCCTCGCGTCCCAACATCTTCGCCCCGCCTAGAGTGATCGCGTTGAAGACATCGCGGGGATGGCCGGAAAGGAAGCTCTTGTCGGCGACTCGCGAAGCGATAGCCGCATAGCGCATGTCCGAGAGAATATCTTTCGGGAACGTATCCGTGCCGATACCCATGTTGATGCCGGCTTGGCGATATTTGTCGAAGGACTCCATGACAATACCGAGCTTTAAATATTTTAGCGGGCTATAAGCGACGGACGCGCCGGAGTCGGCGATGATCTTCAAATCGTCGCCGTAAGGATACGCGAGCCAGCTATGGCCGCTGATAAAGATACAATGCGACAGCGAAACTTCCGGGTCGAGAAAGCCGATTTTTTTAAGCAATTCGATCGGCGTGCAGCGCTCGCGCTGCATGACCGTGTGGAATTCGAATAGATTGATCGTAGCGTGTATCTGCACGCGCACGCCGATTTCCTTGGCAGCTTTCCGAGTGTCTTTCAACAACGCCGGCGTGCAAGAGTCGACGTGGCCGGGAAAGAGCAGCGCGGTCATGCGGCCGTTGCATGCGCCGTTGTATTTCTTGGCGAAATCGATCGCGGCTTTAAGTCCTTTACTGCCACGCTCGTCGTCCCAGTCGTACTCGAGGCGCCCTTCGCGGTCATGGAAGAATGAAACGTTCTTGTAGCTTGGTCCGGCCGCGCAGCGAATACCGACTTGATCGACCATATCGACATAGCGCTCCGTTTCGCCGCCCGCGCCGCCGATGTCGAAGGTTGTCGTCACGCCGCTTTTGAGAACATGAATCAACGAATAGCGCTGGCCGATGTCAACGTCTTTTAGGTGCGCCGAGTGCGCGCCTTCGCGCGTCGGTCCGCCGTGGGCCAAATAGTTGGACGCAAAAAAATCGGTCTTGGTCGAATCGTTGAGAATGTAATCGCTGGCGTTGATGCCGGAGTGAAAATGAGTGTCGATGAAACCGGGAGAAACCAAGCAGCATTGGGCGTCGATCTTTTTGTCGACCGGCCGTGTATATTCCTTGCCGACGAAATCGATGCGGTTGCCGTCGAAAGCAACCACACCGTCTTTGATGATCTCGTGTTCGTTGCCATCGAAACCGACGACGTAACCGCCTTGAATAAGCGTTTTCATGGCTCGTGCCTTTCGGATATAGAATACGAATCGAGCAAGGGACTGCTCATTTTCCCCACAGCTCTTTCATAAAACCGCTCTTTTCCAAATTATGGACGAATGAATTGTCGTAAAGGTCTTCGGCTCTCCGCTTGATCGGTGTTCCCAAACTGCGCTGGATCTCGACCGATTCGGCAACCACCGCGCCCGGCACGATCATGTGTCGATCGACGATGTCTTTGGTGTAGACGTTATACGACACGGTCAGCGCCTCCTCGTCCTTCACACGCATGATCTTCGCGATCGCCGCTTTCGCCTTGGCGGGGTTTCGATCGGTAAAATTGATCGCTTCGGCGAACGCGGCAACCATGCGCTGCACCATTTCGGGTCGTTCGCGGATCGCACGTGAGCTGGCGTGGAGCGAGCTGTAGATGAAGGGGATGTCCAAATCGATCAGCCGGTAGGTTATATTATATCCGTCGTTTTTCGCGCGGACGTCGAGCGGCGGGGTAATCACGATGCCTTGGACGACGTTGGCTGCCATCGCCTGGTAGCGCTCGGATTGGCTGCCGCCAATCGGACGCATCGTGACATCGGGGATGTTGAATTTTTTCACCAACAAACGCGACAACCGATCGCTCAAATCGCCGGCTCGCGCCACGCCTAAAGACTTTCCTTTTAAATCCTCAAGCCGGTGAATCTCTTTCCGCGTCACCAGCACGTAGGGAAGTTTAATCAGCGGCGCCGCTACGAGCTTCACGTCGACGCCTGCGGCTAGGGAAGGGATCGTCGCATCCGCGGCGCAGTAAAGAAATTGTATCTCGTCCGCCATGAGCGCCGCCACCGACGGGCCGCTGCCGCGGATGAAAACATGTTCCATCCTAAAACCGTACTTATTGAAAAGATGATTTTCCAGCGCTGTGTAAAGGTGAGCGAAGCCGCCGGAGACGGCGCACGTGGCAATGCGGATATTGGTCGACCGTTCTCCCGCCTTCGCGAGATAAGGGTTGGCGATCACCTGGGAACGTGTCGCGGCAATCGAAACTGCCACGAGCAAAAAGGTCTTGATCCACGCGCTTAGCCCCGCTAACAGCCTGCAATTCTGTCGCGCGGGGAAAACATTCTTCCTCATGATGGGCTCCTTCTAACGTCCAGCAGCGGCGGATGATAGTCTATTTCTTTCTGCCGCTCAAACCCTGCGGTCTGAGAGCCGTTCAGAGGAGAATTTCGCAGGAGCAGGTTAGACCGCGAAGCGAAAATGGATGATATCCCCGTCTTTGACGAGGTAATCTTTGCCCTCCAGGCGGAGCTTTCCCGCCTCTTTGCACTTCGCGTCACTGCCGTAAATAACGAATTCGTCGTAAGGGGCCACTTCCGCGCGAATAAATCCCCGCTCGATGTCGCTATGAATTTTCCCGGCGGCTTTCCTGGCCACAGCGCCTTGGGTGATCGTCCATGCGCGTACCTCATCTTCGCCGGTGGTGAAGAAACTGATGAGGTTCAATAAAGCGTAGGATGCGCGAATAAACCGTTCCCGCGCCGGCTCTTCGATCCCGATCTCTCTCAGGAAAGCCGTGCGGTCGTTTTCATCGAGCTGAGCGATCTCCATTTCGACCTTGCCTGCGAGAGCAAGCCCCTGAAGTTGGCGTCGGTCTAATTCTTCTTGATAGCTCGAGCTGAGCGACTGGCCTGCTTGTTCCTCGGACTGGTTGAAAATCACCAGCACGGGTTTGCGGCTGAGGAAGCCAAACCCTGAGGCCAGATTTTCTTCGTCTGCGCTGAAACTCAATGTTCTGAGACTCACTTCGTTTTCCAACGCTTCGGAGCAGCGGTCGAGCAATGCTTCCTCTTGGGGTCGTGCTTTTTCCTTTTTTAAACGGCTGCGCCGATTCTCGACCACCGCAAGATCCGCGAGGATCATTTCCGTCATGAGATCATTAAGCTCTTTGATCGGGTTGGCACCGGCGCCGAAATCGCGCAGCACCAGGGTGATGGCATCGACCTCGCGCATCTGCGTGACCAGCGCTTGATTCGACTTGAGGTTCTCTTCGCCCTCGCTCGGCGGAAAGTCCGTGAAGCGAATCTCCGCATAAGTCGTTTTCTTAGGCTTGAAGATCTGCGACAGTTTATCGATGCGCGCGTCGGGAACCTTGATGACACCCAAGTGGATCTCTTCTTTGCCGCCGAAGCCTCCGGTTTGCGCTTGCAGCCCCGTCAGCATATTGAAGATCGTCGTTTTTCCCGCGCCGCGATGGCCGATTAAACCAACTTTCATTGAATAGCTTCTCCTGATTCGTCAGCTTACCGGAAAGCAATCTAACAGGAAAAGACCGCTGAATAAATCTGCACGCCAATGGGTCGCGGGAGATTTCGCGCGGATAAAAACGACATCGCCCAGCTTCGGCGCCGATAAAATCGGCTTACCGCAAGCTGGGCGATGACGGAACTTAAGAAAACTCGGGCCTAACGTTTCAGGGCGAGAAATACGCTGGACTGGCCACGCCGCACCAGCAGCAATACGGATGCGCTCTTTTCGCCACGCGCCATTTCCCGGTTGTAGTCCGCGAGATTTTTCACCGGACGGCGGTTGATCTGCGTAATCAAATCGCCCGAGCGTAAGCCCGCTTCGTCGCCAGAACTCCCAGGTTTGACGTCAGTGATGACAACCCCTTCGGGACGATCCAACCCCAAGCTTTGCGCGATCTCCGGCGTGACCGGTTGCACGGCCAAACCCAAATCGCCCTCTTGACCCGCTGCGGCGACTTCATTTTCTTTCATTTCACCGACCGCTATCGGCAGCGAAACCTCCTTACCGTCCCGTACGACTTTGAGCGATACGCTGGTTCCTGGTGCGATGCGGGCGACCAAAGCCGGCAGGTCGCCAGAATCTTTAATTTCCTTGGAATTAAATTCGACAATCACGTCACCGGTCTTAATACCGGCGCGCTCGGCTGGGCTGCCCTTCATGACATCGGCGACCAAAGCGCCGCGTTGTTGTTTGAGGCCGAGGGAATCGGCAATTTCAGGGGTGATCTTCTGCACCGTCGTGCCGAGATAGCCGCGCACTACTTTACCTTTATCTTTGAGTTGTGGGAGCAGTTCCTTTATCGAATTGGTTGGAATGGCAAAGCCGATGCCGATGTTGCCACCTGATTGGCTAAAAATCGCCGTGGTGATACCGACGACTTCGCCGCGTAGATTGATCAACGGCCCGCCCGAGTTGCCGGGATTAATCGACGCGTCGGTTTGGATGAAGTTGTCGTAAGGACCGGCGCCGATTTGTCGTCCCTTGGCGCTGACGATTCCCGACGTTACCGTATGATCCAGACCGAAAGGATTTCCGATGGCCATCACCCACTCGCCGACTTCAAGACGATCGGAGTCGCCTAGAGTAACCACCGGCAAGTCTTGTCCTGCGTCAATCTTAATCACGGCAATATCGGTTTTTTGATCTTTGCCGACCACTTTGGCGTCGTAATTTTTGCCGTCCGACAACGTCACCGCGATCTTTTGCGCGCCGTCAACGACATGATAATTGGTCAGGATCGTGCCATTGCTATCGATGATAAAGCCAGAGCCCAACCCTGTTTGCCGCTGGGGTCCGCGCGGCATGCGCCCGCCAAAGAATCTTTGCCAAAACTCGCTCATGGGATCGTCGTTGTCGAAAGGAGAAGGGTCCGCCGCCGCTTTGCGCATCTGGGTGGTCGAGACATTCACCACGGATGGGCCGACCTTCTTCGCTAAGCTAGCAAAATCCGGCAAACCCTGCACCACAGCCGGCGCTGCGGCGTTGCTGGCGACCGGCACGATTTTGCCGGTCCCGTAGTAATGGTCGATGGCGCCGCTAATACCGACTCCCGCCAGGACGCAAAGCATGCTGCCGACAACGAGCGAAGAAATTGCTACGCTCTTTTTCCTTGTTAGATCACTGATCATTTTTGCTTTCCTCCACCATTTTTAGCCATGGCGGCTTGTCTTTAGGTTAATTTCACGCGATGCCGGCGTCATGATGCGCAAATCACCGCTCCGCGTCGACTTAGTTTACCGACGAACTCCGACTTTCCTTCTTGCTCCGGCTTCCTATGACCATCTCTTTCCAACGCAGTAGGCCCTGTCTCATATACTCCGCGTCGTATCCCAGGGCGTCGCACACGTTTTCAAAAGAGAAAAGATAGGAACGGTCGGTGCTTTCGATCCATGCTGCTGCATCGAGATGCATGGTTTGCTTGCGCTTGCAGGTAGCCGATACATTGTCCTGGAAACAGACGACAGCATCCTGCAGCAATGCGAGCATAAGAACACGCTCGGGATCGAGATGAAAACGTCGGCGATAAGTAGATTGATATTGGTGTTCCACGAGGATGTCGGGTTGAAACACCGAGAGGGCCCTTTCTTCCACTGGCGCCCTGGGCTGCGCTGTACCTCTGACCCAAAAAGGTGATCGTCCACCTTTATGATGTTGATGTTTTTCCCGCGTTTTAGCTGGTTTTTTCGCGATCACGATCCTCCCTCCCTTCGTTTTAGACAAGCCACTAACTGGTTTTGTTCCAAGTTTTTGACGCGCACGCGAATGCGCCGACAATCCTGGCATCGACCCTGCTTAGGCTTCCAAGGTTTTACGTCACGTCCTGCGGGCGGCATCTGCGCCCGCGACAGGTATGACGCGTGACTTACAGTAAAGTTAAAATCGAAAGTATCAAACGGGACAGTTTAGATCAGCAGCACTGATGCAAGCATGTGAAGCGAAATCTTCGGAACATAAGCTGATGAGTAGGCTAAAGAGTCGGCGGGCATCCCGGGAGCCGCGTCGAGCGGCCAACGCGCGATCGAGACCTTGATCAAGGGGATTGAAGCGTCGCACATTTCGCAGTCCAGGCCCCCCTGCAAGCCGTGCCTTTCGGTACCTGAAACCTTGCTCGACATACCGACACGCGCCTTAACGGTATAGTCCGATCGGTCTACGACATTTTCTTGCGCCAAACTGACCGCAAGACTAGCTAAAAACAATAGAAAAATTAACCCGAGAGTGACCAGTCTGCTTTTACGTTGCGCGAGCATCATAAGACTAAAAATTACGCTAGCACCCGGAAGCCGAAAGTCAACATGATCTGATCAGTTCCAATCATTTCCCGGTCATCGTCACGGCACAGGACGTGTCACCCCATCCCGCGTAACATCCGAGTCGTCCTTCAGCTTAGGATTCTTGTTTCGGCGATGCTTTTTGCGCGCCCTGACTTGCCGGTTGACGGCACTCGCCAAGATGGTAGATTAGCTGTCCATGTCACTAGCATCCATCGAAGAAGCGATCGACGAGATCCGCCGGGGCCGGATGGTCATCCTGATGGATGACAAGGATCGCGAGAACGAAGGCGATCTCTGCATGGCCGCTGAGAAGGTTACCCCCGAGGCGATCAATTTCATGGCGACCCACGGGCGCGGGCTCATCTGCCTGCCGCTTACCGAGGAACGTGTGAGACATTTGGGCATCTCGATGATGGTGTCTGAAAATACCTCGCCCTTCGGCACCGCGTTTACGGTTTCCGTCGATTCGGCGATCGGAATTACCACGGGGATCTCCGCTGCCGACCGAGCCAAAACGATTCTCGATGCCGTCGCAGACGACGCCAAACCGCAGGATCTGGTAACGCCGGGACATATTTTCCCTCTGCGCGCGCGCAATGGCGGCGTCCTCGTGCGCGCCGGGCAGACCGAAGGCTCGGTGGATCTCGCCCGTTTGGCCGGGCTCAAACCGGCGGGAGTGATCTGCGAAATTATGAAGGACGACGGCACGATGGCGCGCCAGCCGGACCTCATGCGCTTTGCCAAGAAGCATAAACTAAAAGTTGTGACGATTGCCGATCTTATTCAATACCGGTTGAATTACGATTTCTTGGTTTACAAAGCGGCATCCGCGCCGCTGCCGACCCGTGTCGGTGGTCTATTCCAGGCGATCGTTTACAATACTCATGTCGATCTGAGCGAACATCTCGCCTTGATCAAAGGCGATATTTCCCCAAAAGAAGAAACTCTGGTGCGAGTTCACACCAAGTACGTCCCCGGCGACGTTTTTGGCTTCGAGTTGCTCAACACCAACGCAGTGATTCAACGCTCCATGGAAATGATCGCCAAAGAAGGCCGAGGAGTTATCCTGTATTTACAACCGGAGCGCAAGGTACTGCGCCCGGCTATGGTCGCTTACCCGAGAGTCGAGGGCAAGCAGCAAAAAGACATGAATCGCTCGTTCGTTTATCAAGCGGACTTCAAGGAATACGGTATCGGCGCGCAAATCCTGCGTGATCTAGGCGTGCGCAAGATGCGCCTGCTGAGTAACAATAAGAAACATCTCGTTGGACTACACGGCTATGGTTTGGAAATCACAGCGCTGGAGCCGCTCGCGCGCGACAATCCGTTGCGCGATGCCGGCAAACCAAAAAAACCTAACGCTCAGAGCGCCTGATATTGATCGAATATCGCGCCGCGTAATCCGCATCTACGCGATTCGTGAGAAGGATGTATGCCGATTTTTGAATACCTCTGCCGCGGCTGCAACGCTCAATTTGAAACCATCGTGCGTTCGCCGCGAGAAAAAATTATCTGCCCGAAATGCCAAAGCAACGCCGTCGACAAACAGCTCTCGGTTTTCAGCTCACCGGTTCCAGCTAAGGACGCAGGCACAGCGGCGGGTAGCTGCGGCTGCACGCCGCAGACTTGCGGCTGCCCTTAAGACTTTTCCGGCGGGATAAAATAGCGCGGTAGTTCGGCGCGGATCCGCTTCAGCGCTTCGCCCACGTTGGAATAAACTCGTTCTTCTACCAATTGTCCATTGACCCAGTGATCCAAGGACGGCGCCTCGGTGAAATTAATATCGATGTAGCGTTCGCCGACCGGCTCGCCGGTGATAATCACTCTGACGGAATAGCCGGCATCGACGATGACTCCTCTGGCGCCGGCGGGTAACGGCAGGGCGCTTTTGATCTTGCCTAATCTTTCCGGCGGATAGGTGCCTATTCCCAGCGAGTAGTAACCCCACTCGCCAGCCGCCGCGGAGAGGCCGTTTAGGAGTTTGGCGTTGATGTCGACGAGATTCTTCGCGGCTTGATCCTGGTTGTAGTTCTTGAGCAGCTCATAAGCCCATTTCTCGATGATCCCTTTGACCGGCTCCGCGGGTTTCTCCCGCTCCTTGACTGGACCGCGGTCGATCCACCATTTAGTTTCTTCGAATGCCTGGGTTTTTTCTTCTGCCATGGATTTATAAATCACGTTAAATGGCGCACCCGCGCCGCTTAAATTTTGAATTCCTCCAAAGTGCTTTTCGCGAACAGCGAATCGACGTCGAGACGCTTGCTGATCAGTCCCTGCTCATGGGTGTACTGCACCAAAGTTTCCAGTACATGGCGGTTCGCTTCCAACCCATAAGCCCAAGCATCCGGGCCGAGCGCTTCGCGCTCTTTTTCCATCTCATCGATCGACCAAGCGAGCATATATTTGAGTGCAGAGAACTCGTACATCGCCTCCTGGCAAAGCCGTTTCGATTCGTCGAACGCTTTGAAAAGACTCCGGGCGACCCAGGGATGCTTTTCGTACACCTCTTCGCGCATGACCAGCGTATGCATGATCGGAAAAATTTTCGTGCGCTTGAAATATTCTTGTTCCACTTCGCGGAAATTGGGAATCAATCGCTGCACCTTGGGATGACGGTGCACAAACGGTGACGGCATGTGCGCCGAAATCATGGCGTCGATCTCGCCGCGTTCGAGCATGCCAGAAAGTGTTTTGTCAGCGGCAATCGCTTGAATGTCGATGTTAGGCGGCAAGTTGTGTTTCACCTTGTCCTGGCGCCCTGGATGCTCTTCGCCGCCGGTAAACCATTTCATTTTCTCCGGCGCCACGCCGTATTCGTGTTGCAGTGTGCCGCGCGCCCAGGTCGCCATGGTGATTTGGTATTCGGGAACTCCCACTCGTTTGCCCGCCATATCGGCGGGCTTCTTAATTCCGGAATCGGTATTGATGTAGATACACGAATGACGAAAAGTCTTTGACGGGAAGACTGGGATACCGATCAGTCGCGGCGCGCCCTTGTCGCGCGACATCAAAAAAGAACCCGTGGACATTTCGGCGACATCGAACTCGCCGTAGCGCAGCATGCGCCAAAAAGTTTCCTCTACGCGCAACGGCAAATACGTGAGGTCCACTCCTTCCACCTCAACTCTGCCGTCCTGCAAGGCGCGCGTGCGGTCGTAATCCCAGCACGCCAAGGTCAAACGGATCTTCCCCATGATGCGCTCCTTATCCTCTACTCAATCGCCCTCAGCGAGGTTTCAAGATTGAATGCCGGCGAGAAATTGATTGGCGCCGATCTCGAACTGTTCCTTTTCACCTTGCAATACGACTGCCGCTTCGCCGGAGGCAAGAGTCGTGCGTCGTTGTACGGTGTACGGTTTGCCTTTGAACGTAACTTTTGATCCGGGCGCAAACTCGCTCAATCTTTCATGATCTCCCTGTGCATCGATCTTTTCCATCGTTTGCTTTAATATCATATCGGCGCATAAAGCTTAAACTGCGGCCAAATTGACATCACTCACACCCAAGAATAAAGTCTCCCTAAACTGCGAGAAAAATAATGCGTATCGTAATCATCGGCACCGGCGCGGTGGGCGGCTATTTCGGCGCGAAGCTGGCTGCGGCAGGACATGAACTCGTTTTCATTGCCCGGGGCAGGCACCTAGAAGCCCTGCGGCGGGACGGTCTGCGCATCGTCAGCCCGAGTGGAAATTTGTTCGTTCGAGACGCCGTATTTACTGCAAGTCCCGAAGATGTCGATGCCATCGATCTGGTGCTTTTTTGCGTCAAGTCCTACGACACGGATGCGGCCGCGCAAGCCTTCGGTTCGCTCGTCGGCGAGCGCACAACGATTCTTTCTATGCAGAACGGTATTGATAATCCGGAAAAACTAGGGCGATTATGGGGCGAACGGCGGACGCTCGCCGGCGTTGTTTACATCGGCGCGCAAATCGAATCGCCCGGTGTGATCGCATATTCCAACGGCGGCAAAATCGTTTTCGGTCCACTGGACGGTGACCCTAACGAGGCGACCGAAGCCGTCGAGCGCGTGTTATCGGCGGCGGGAATCCCGTGCGAGCTGAGCCGCAATATTCGAAAGGTGCAATGGGCCAAGCTGCTATGGAATGCGTCCTTCTGCGCCATCAGCTGCCTGGCTCGGGCCAACGTCAACCAGATCGTCGAGTCCGAGGGGCTCACGCAACTTGCGCTCGACTGCATGTCGGAAGTTCGAGCGGCGGCGTCCACTCGCGGCATCGAGCTGCGGCATTCTCTATTTGACGAGACCATCGCTTTTTCCAGAGGCTTGGGCGATTTCAAGCCTTCCATGCTACAAGACTTGGAAGCGCGAAAGCCTCTTGAATACGAGGCCTTCAACGGCATCGTGATAAAACTCTTAACGCAGACCGGCCAGTCGGCGCCGATCAATCAAAGTTTTTACGCTCTGCTCCAACACCTGGATAAAAAACTTCGCGAGGAGGCTCAGCGCTAAACCCATGGCACGCTCATATCTACTTCGCTCGCTGATGATTTGCTCGATTCTTGCTGCGGTAGCTATAGTTGCTTTTCAGAACGCCGCCCAAGGCCAGACAAATAATCAGGAACTCGTCGCAAAAGGTCAGTACATCTTCGCCTTAGCCGGCGGCTGTGCTTGCCACACGGTGCCCAAAGGAACACTGCATGCAGGCGGTCGAGCTTTCCCCATTCCCTTCGGCACGGTTTACAGCACCAACATCACGCAGGACAAAGAGACCGGCTTGGGTAATTGGACCGATCAACAAATCAGCGATGCCATGACGAAGGGCATCCGGCGTGACGGCAGCCGGATTTTACCGGTCATGCCTTACGAGAAATATTCCGGCATGGCGCAAGAGGACTTGAAAGCCCTCGTCGCTTACCTAAGGACGATCAAAGCAGTCAAGAAGGCGGCGCCGGAGTTGAAAACCTGGGCGCCTTTCGCGCGCAGCTTGGGCACGCCGATTTTCTTGAAAGTCTTTGGCCGCTTTAGCGACGCGCCCAAGCAAGCGCCGCGAACCGGCGTCGCGCGCGGCCGCTACTTGGTGGATCACGTCTCGCTTTGCGCCGATTGCCACACGCCGCGCAATTCAATCGGCGTGCCGCAACAGTCTCTGTACCTAGCCGGAGCCGGCGAGAAGATCGGGCCGCTCGGTCAGGCTGTGCCGAATATTACGCCCGATAAAGACACGGGGATCGGCGACTGGAAACAAGAGGACATCGTGGAGTTGTTGCGCACGGGCACTAAGCCGGATCTCGATAACGTACAGGGGTTGATGTACGAAGTCATCCAAGGAACTTCGGGCGGCTATAAGGACATGAAGAAAGAAGACGCGCTGGCGATCGCGGCCTATCTAAAATCGCTCCCGGCGATTAAGAATAAGATTAATAAGTGACTTCATCCACATTATCAAGACCTAATTCCGCGGCACCTGCTTGATCACATCGGTGATCACCTGATCGGCGCTGACGTTCTCAGCTTCCGCTTGAAAGTTGAGGATAATGCGGTGGCGCAACGCCGGTAAGATAATTTTCTCGACATCTTCGTAGCTCACGTGCACCCGGCCTTCGGCGAGAGCATTGCCTTTGGCGCCGAGAATGACCGACTGCGCGCCGCGCGGACTCGAACCGAAACGGATGTATTGCTTTACCGATGTTTTCGCGGGCCCGCCGTTCTGACTTTCGGTGTGTGTCGCGTGCACTAATCGAACGACATAGTCTTCGATCGGCGGCGCGATCATAACCTGGCGCAGGAGTTGCTTCATAGCGTTGACCAGTTCGCCATCATCGTCCGGCAGCACTTTCGCGGCATCTCCGGTTTCCGTGCCGGTGGTGCGCTTCAGTATCTCCCTGAGTTCCGCCGGGGCCGGGGGCGTGACCAGAAGTTTGAAGAAGAAGCGGTCGAGCTGCGCTTCCGGCAACGGATAGGTGCCTTCGAGCTCGATGGGATTCTGTGTGGCGAGCACGATAAAAGGCGACGCGAGAATATGCGACTCGCCGAATACCGTCACTTGTTTTTCTTCCATCGCTTCAAGTACCGCCGATTGAGTTTTTGGTGTGGCTCGATTGATCTCGTCGGCCAGAACGACGTGAGCGAAGATCGGCCCCTGCTTGAACTGAAATTCCCGCCGGCCGTTGGTCTCGGTGAGCACTTCGGTTCCCACGATATCCGAAGGCATCAAGTCAGGAGTGAACTGAATTCGTTTGAACGACATCCCGAGCGCGCGGCTCAATGATTTAACCAGCAACGTCTTTCCTAGACCCGGCACACCTTCGAGCAATACGTGCCCGCCGCCGAAGAAAGCGATCAGGACTTTTCGAATCAGATCGTCGTGACCGACGATAACCTTCTGCACCTCCGTCTCAAGGCGTTTAAAAACTTCTTGAAATTGCTCGGGGTCCATTACCCTTCCTTTCTCGATCAGCGAATCATGCCGCGATATTCGATCGGTACCTGCTGCTTCTCGGTCGCCGCATTGGGAACATGGGCAGGTAGCGGCACATTGCTGACGGGAACCTGCGTCCGAGCCTTACCGCCTTTGGATTCTTTAGTAGTACGGCTTTCACCTTTCGCATCGGCTGCGATTTCCTCCGGCAATTGGACAGTCACATAGCGCGCGCCCTTGATCCCATCCTTGCCTTCACCGGTCTGATAGAATCGGTCGGCGGGCGGGGCGCCTTGAGGCGGCGGCTCCTCTGACGCTTTTTCTCTGCCGGCGCCCTCTTTTGAGCCGCCTTGGGTCTTGCCCATTTGCTCCTTGTTCTGTTCTTTACCCGGTCGGTTCGGGTCGGGTTGATTATTTTTCTGGGCATCACCCTGCTGCTGATTTTTTTCCAGACCAGGCTCCTTCGGATTTCCCTGGCCGCTTTTTCCCTGTTGCAAATCGGGGCTCAGCTGAGCGCTCGAATCACTTTTGCTGTCACCACTGCCGCCCTGGTTTTGTTTACTTTCACCTTGGCCTTGCTGCGGCAGATTGCTTTGTATGCCGCCGGCGCCCTTTTGTTGGTCTTTTTGTTGTTCGTTTCCGCTTGCAACCTGTTGCTGCTCCATGCCTTCCAACGCGCTCGCCGCTTGTCCGAGCAGATCGCGACTGTCCTTTTGCTCTTCTTTCTTCTGCTGTTCTTCAATTTTTTTCTCGAGCTGTTGAGCCAACGCTTGTTTTTCTTCCCGCGTCGTTTTTGGATCTCCGACCTTTGCCGCAAGCGTTTCGAGTTCCTGGGCCAGTGTTCTAAGTTCCGGTTTTGCCGACAACTCTTGAGCCAATTCATGAAGCTGGTCTTGAAGCGTGCCGGAATGAGCGATGGGCAGGGTGAGCGGCATTAGAAAATGGATCAAAATAGCCGCGGCGATCGAGACCCCGACGGACCAGTATGCCGAGCGTTTGACCTTATACGGAAAATCGCGTCTGGGCTCGATTCGGTCGACAAAACCGGCGGCGTCCCGGTACAGCCTAGACCAGAGAGACGGCGGACAATTCTCGGGATCAAGGGTCGACAAAGTGAGAAAGTGATCTTTCGCTCCCGCCTGCTGGTCAACCATTTGCGCGGCGACCGAAACATTCGGCACCAACGGCCGATAGCGTCGCACTATGGCCCACAATCCTAACACGCCGACAAGTGTTTCGCTTACTATTGTCGCGCTCTCGCCGAGCCGCGCCGTTTGAAACAAAAGCAAAACAACATAAGCCGCCGCCGCTACAGGCGGAATACAAATACACAACGAATCCCAAAGTATATGGTACCTGAGTTTCGCCGTTACACTACGGACGAGATTTTCGGGTCGATCGCGAGCCTGACGGTTAGACGATGCGGGCATTTAAAAAACTATAACATGTTGGGGAAGGAGGCTGAAGCGCGAAAAGCCCGTTAACGTCCCCGGGATTTGGCGCGCATCGGCGGTTCGCGAACGGGTTGGTAGGTTTTTACTGCCTGGTTGTGCGCCTCGATCGTTTCGGAGAACAAGTGGGTGCCGTCGTTTTTTGACACGAAGTACAGATACGGCACATTCGCAGGATGAAGCGCGGCGCGAATCGAGGAAAGGCTCGGATTGCAAATCGGCCCCGGGGGAAGCGCTGCAATACGATAGGTATTGTAGGGGTTTGGATCATTGAGATCGCGTCGGGTCAAGTTGCCGTTGAAAGCTTTAAGTCCGTAGATAGTCGTTGGATCACTTTGCAGCGCCATCTGGCGCTTGAGGCGATTATGGAAAACGGCGGAAACCAATGGACGCTCCGCCTCGACTCCTGTTTCCTTTTCGATTATCGACGCGAGCGTGAGGGTTTCGTGACTTGTCAATTTAAACCCGCCATCGCGTTGGGCAAATAGGGGCTGCGTCATTTTGCGAAACTGCTCTGCCATCGTAAGAATGATATCGCGTTCCGAAGTCGCCGGAACAAAGTGGTACGTGCTCGGAAACAAGTATCCCCTTCACCGTTAAGCCTTCGGGGATCGTCACGGTTTGGAAGATACCCTTGCCCATGACCAGGCGCTCGAGCACTTCGTGCGGCGAGACACTGGTCTCGAACCGATAAAGTCCTGGGTGAATTTTTTTGTCGGCACCACTCAACCGCGCCCAGATCGAGAACAAGAACCCGTTCGAAATGACCTTTTGATCGCGCAGTTTGTGCGTGACAGTAGCTAAAGAATCACCCTGCTCCACGCGGATCTGAGCTGGCAGCGGGGTATCGGTAGGCAGCGCATAGAAAATGTGGTAGAGAAACGCTCCTGCCGAAAACACGATGCAGAGCACTCCGGCAAATAGGATGATACGTAATGTTTTCACGACCTCGCGTAAATGTAGGAAGGCAGAAGAAAGAGGGTTTCCGAAGTTAAGGACAAACTAGTTTTCCGTCACATTGACCTTGATCCACCCCTCCACCTGACGCACAAAACCAGCAAAAGGATCTTCCCCGGGAGCCGACGCGAAGTAGGCCTTACGGGTGTAATCAAGGGCGCCGGAATAGTATTCGAACTTCTTCGAGAGTTCTTGATAGAGAAAATAGCCGGTGCGATAGAGCGAGAGATCCAGTTCGGAGACCGTCCAGTACGAACGGCTGCCTTCCTGGATATAATAATCGAGTGAACCTTTACCTTGGACGTGGTTTCGGAAAATACCGCTCATGAACAATGCATAATCGCCAACGTATTTACGCAAAGACCGTTCTCGGAGAACATCGCGTTCGTCGGCTGGAACCGCAGGCTGACGCGCCAGTATTTCGACCACGCCATCCTCTTTCCGCCCAGCTCGGCCACGGAATTTGTATAGCGAATCGGCACGGGCGAACTCCGCGAGAACATCGGCCACGTATCTAGCCACCGTGGCATCGTAGATACCCAGCTGCCAGAAACTCTCGCGCACGACCTTAAGAAAAAAACTCTGTAACCTGTTGTCCGGCGCTCTATTTTCCATCGATCCGATAAGATGATAGCAAACTTGCGCTGGCGTGAAAAGGTGCTTTTTCGTCAGCTTCTTTCTAGCCGATTTTGTTGCAAAATATGTGTCGACGCGGCTCATGAAGCGCTGGCGAATTTCGACACGGGGTTATAATATCGCCGTTTGCGGCGGATGGTGCTTGAGGGAGCCAATCATGGCAAGAGACTTAAAGGAACAGTTCTTTCGGCTTGACGGCGCTTGGGCATCCTTTGAGCTCATGTCGATTCGCAAACGTGAGGATGATTTAAAGCCGTTTCACGTCCTGCGTTGCAAAATCGATGACCCAGTCGACTTTCAAGCTACCGAGTCCCTCAGAAGTACAACGGAAGCGACGGTTTTGATCGAGATTTTCGGCGAAGAGGAGCTGGTCGCCGCCAGCGGCCAATGTCCGGTTCATGCCGTGGATAACGCCATGCGCAACATTCTGGAAAAACACCATTCGCAGCTCACCGAGGTTTGCCTTGAAGCGTTCGACGTGCGGTTGCTGCACGGCTCGACCCAGGATGACGACGAATAAGGTGCGGCCGCGTTAGTTCGGGGGTTATCCATTTTCTCAGACGGTCGAGAGAGATGGGGAACCGTCGGCGTCGCCGCCGACATTCTTCAGGCGACCGTCGAATGTATCATTGATGGACTTAAGTGGAAGCTTCGCGGCGAACACAAACATTAATAGCTCCGCGATACCGGCGCGCATTTTTTGCCTTGGCTATCGAGTCAATTCGAAAAGGGGGCCAGCAACTAATTCTTTAGCGGGTGTCGTCCATGCCTTACTTTTTCCGCTCGTTCTCTTTCGTTGCTTTGTCATTATTGCCCGCCGCTTGCAGGATGGAAGACAGATTCATTTTCTATCCCAGCGCGACCATCGAGCAAACACCGCGGCAAGTTGGACTTGACTTCGAAGATGTCTCTTTCTCGACACGAGATGGCGTTCGTCTCAACGGCTGGTTCATTCCTCATCGCGAGGCTCGATCCACCTTGGTTTGGTTTCACGGCAACGCCGGCAACATCAGCCATCGGGTAGAGAATATCAAACTCCTGCACGACAAGGTGAAAGTAAGTATCTTCATCTTCGACTACCGTGGCTATGGGCGGAGCGAAGGGCGGGCCTCTGAGGAGGGTACCTACCTCGACGGCGAGGCGGCGATGGATTTTGTCCACAAACGGCTCGGCGGCGATCCAAAAAAAATCATTCTGTTCGGGCGTTCCTTGGGCACGGCTGTGGCCGCGGAGATGGCAAACCGATTCGAAAGCCAGGGACTTATCTTAGAAAGTCCTTTTGTGTCGATCCGCGAAATGGCCCGTGTCGTTTTTCCATTCCTACCGATCGGGCCCTTACTCCAGACCCGTTACGATGTTCAGGAAAAGATCCGGAAAATCAGAACACCTTTGTTGGTCCTGCACGGCGACCGCGACGAAGTCGTGCCGTTCACGCAGGGTAAGATGGTTTTCGATGCGGCGCCCGAGCCGAAAAGATTTTTCACGATTGCCGGCGCCGGGCACAACGATACGTATCTCGTCGGCGGCGAGCGCTATTTTCTACAGCTGCAGAATTTCATTGACGGACTATCTTCAACCCGCCAATAGAATAGTCGAGTGTCTTTCGCTCGCAACGAAGAGCCGTCGACCGGCGTCCGTGATCCTAGTCGAGCGGCTGCACGGCCAGGTCACGGGCGGCTGCATAGGCATTTCTCACGTACTGCGAAATCATGCGTTGAGTGTTGAAATAAGAGCCGTTGAGGGCAATCGCTGAACGCATCATCTGCGCAAAACGGTCGGGCTCCTTGTAGTAGAGAGGCAGAATGACTTGCGCGAGTTTTTCATAAAGGGAAGCGGCCTCCGCGACGGAATCGTTTTCAACCCCGCTGGCATCGCCAATCGACCAGCCGGTCACTCCCTCAATATGGCCTTCGATCCACCAACCGTCGAGGACACTGAAGCTAGGCACTCCATTGAGCGCGGCTTTCATGCCGCTTGTGCCGGAAGCTTCTTGTGGCCGAAGCGGCGTATTGAGCCAAACGTCGACACCAGAACAAAGCAGCTTACCCAGCGCCATGTCGTAATTTTCGAGATAAACGACGCGAACATCGTTTGCAAGGGCTGCGGCCGCCTCGAAAATGCGCCGAATGATCGCCTTACCGCCTTCGTCGCGCGGGTGGGCTTTACCGGCGTAAATGACCTGCATCGGCCCCGCATGGCGAGCGATCTGTTTGAGCCGTTCGAGATCGGTAAAAAGTAGATCGCCGCGCTTGTAACCGGTAGCGCGGCGCGCAAAGCCGAGAGTAAAAACTTTCTCGTCCAGTTGCGTACCCGTAAGCCAGCGAATCTGCCGCAGTAACTCTCTTTTCGCTTGCGCATGCGCTTGGCGCATCGCGTGTAGCGGTATGCCGACGGCATAACGCAGATAACAATTATCGCGCCGCCACTCGGGAAGGAAACGATCATACAAATCAGCGAACGGCGCGGCCGTCCATGTGCTCGCGTGTACGCCGTTAGTAATCGCTCGGATACTTTGATTCGGAAACATACCGCGTGAAATCTCGCCGTGACGCATTGATACGCCGTTGACAAAACCGGAAAGCCGCAGTGCGAGTTCCGTCATGTTGAGCGAACCATCCATTAGCTGGAGTTGGGCTAATGTGGTAGCGCGGGTTTTTCCAAGCACTTGGTAAACCAAGTCGGCAGGGAATCGGTCGTGACCGGCCGGCACCGGAGTATGCGTCGTGAAAACACATCGGCGGCGGATCGCGTCGATCTCGACTTCGGAAAAACCCGATTCCGGCAAAGATCCGGCCTGCTCTTCCATAAGCGCGAGAGTCGCTAATGCTGAGTGACCTTCGTTCATATGAAAAACTCGGATGTCGTCATAGCCAAGCGTCCGCAGCATCGCCACCCCGGCTAATCCCAAAATGGCCTCTTGGCATAGGCGATAACGCTCGTCGCCACCATACAGAAAGTCGGTGAGGCCCCGGTCGGCTGCGTTGTTCTCCTCGAGATCGGTGTCGAGAAAAAAAAGCGGTACAGAGCACCCAGTGACGCCACGAAATATATATTTCCAGGCCCCCACGCACACTTCGCGACCTTCGAGGGAAAGGGTAACTTTCGTCGGCAGACGCACGAGATGCTCTTCTGGAGACCACTTCGCCGGGCTCTCCAGCTGGTTGCCATGCGAGTCAAGCCTCTGGTCAAAATAGCCTTTGCGGTGGATTAGGGAAACCGCAACCATCGGAATTTCCAGATCGGCAGCGGAGCGCAACATGTCACCGGCTAAAACGCCCAAGCCCCCACTGTATGTAGGAATTTTAGAATCGACAGCGACGTCCATGGAAAAATAAGCGATAGTCCCGCTAGGGGGCGATGATTTCTTCATAACGGCTTTTATTTTACGCTCTTTGGAATCAATCGATGAAGCAAGAAATTGAAAGGAGTCGAACTGCTGGCAAGCATCCCCGAAGTGATACAATTTATGTTTATGCAGAGCATAGCACCTTTCCGTGGATAATTGACGCAGGCCGCAGCAACCTCCTTAACGCAAGGACAATGCCACTAAATTCTCGAAGCGAGAATTACAGCGAGGTTTTGGCAGATTACCGAACAGCTTGGTAAAATTGCGCGCAATGGTCCGTGGCGACATCGCCCATTCTTGTGCGCATTTTGTTATTCTTGGCAAGCTAGCGCAAATTATAAGTGTCACGCAACTCCTCCCAGGTTCCGTGAGCACTCAAACTGCGCAGTACCATTAACGTCGGAGGCATCAAGGGAAAATTATCGGCTTGCGCTAGGTCAAGAGCCGCCTTCGGAGAAAGCCACACGCTTTCCGATACCTCCTCTGCGGCATCGAGCGGACTTTGGTCCGGCGGCAGCGCCGCCAAATAAAAACGCGTGTCGAATCGAACGCGATAATGTTCCGGCGTAATACGATGAAAGAAATAAGTAAGCCGAGCTAAATCACAACGAAGCCGCTCGGATACAAGAAGGTCGGCAAAATCAATTTCTCCTCGCTGCAGCGACATCCGTTTCGCGGCCATGCGATCGAAAAGTTTATGCTGCGACGAAATAGTCTCCGAATTTCTCTGGGAAACAAAAAAGTGAATTCCAACTTCTTCGAAAAGTTCTCTTACTGCCGCGACCCAGTAGCCCAAGCAGCGTTCCGGTCGATCTTCGACGCCCAGTTTCTTTTGCGCCTCAACTGGCGTTAGTCCTTGAGTTAGACGGATCATTCCCGTCGACCAGTCGCTCTCTTCAACTCTTCCCCCGGGGAAAACGTAGGCGCCGCCGTACGTATCCATCTGTTTCGGCCGACGGTTCAAATAAATTTCGAAACCATGGTTTTGGTCAGGTCGAATGAGCACGACCGTGGAAGCAGGAAGAGGGATCGCGGATTGCATCATAAACTATTTCGTCTTCAACAACTCGCTATTGAAAACCTAATTACGTGAAGGATCCGGATTTCTTTTGAACTCGAAACAACAGCGCCAATCAGTTTCTTGGCGACGCTTTGCCAATATGAATATGAGCGCCCGTCGCTGCCCCGGGGACAGCGTTTCTGAACGCGATAAAGGGGATACCCACTTGGCGAAGATAACCTAATAACGTCGCCCTTCCGTGCTGTCTGGATGCAGCGCCACATCGATGACATTGCGATGATCTAACCGCAAGCAGTCGTGAGTTGCGGTTTGACCTGACGCACTGATCGGTAGTACTCGGCCAAAGGTTTCGAAAAAAAAACTTCGATCTTGGGCGCGGATCCCGGCGTCCATAACGCTCCGCTATTAAAACACAGGAGCATGGCGGTCTCGCTATAGCCACCTATGGCTAAGCGCGGCAGGCGAAGAAGCTCGTCGCGCAACGTCACCTCAGCGATTGCCATGTCGGTTTCCACCAAGCGGCGCCGATCTTCGTCTACTCGAACGCTGACCTCTGTCATAGTATGCTCAGCTTGGAGTGCGTCATTGTGCGCGATCAGGCCCTGATCGTAGAGCTCGCGGCGCCGCTCGCATTCTTCCAAGGAACGCTGTCGGTCGTTTTCGTGCAGTCGGAGGAGCCTTTCGGCACCGGCACGGGTTTCTTTGACCTTTTGAATCACATCGGTGCGCGATTTCGTCAGTTCCGATTCGCCGGGATCGGCTCGTCGGTTGCTGGCGAAGGAGCTGGTCTGTTCGTCAAATTGTCCTGCGCGATGCCAATGTCGACAGACGCCAGCAGAGGCGCGACGAACGTTACCAGAACCGTAAGCTTGAAAAATAGTCCTCGTCTCATTTCACTTCGGCTAAGTTTCTCAGAGTGTAGGAAGTAAGGAACTCTTGGTCAAGACAGTGCTACAATCAGAACGTTGAATAGTAACAATATTCGTGTCGTTGGGAGGGGACCGCGGAATCATATTACGAGCGTGGGCCGCGAGCTCACAGCGAGATTGTGAAAATTTAGAACGTTAGACTTGGCTAAGGAAGATTGCAGCGCATTTTCCGCCACCGTCGATACCATTGACCTGAGCTGGGCGAACCTTACGTGCTTTATGGCTTCCTGATCGAGATGTCTGTGGGCGTCAACCTGGTAATGTATAAAGCATCAGTTTCAGCTGTTACGTTTGGCGCATGCAACTACGGTCAAACTACCTGGATTAGGCTGGTCTTGAGGACTACGGGCACTATGGCCTGACTGAAGCCTTCTGCTGCAACCCACTTCAAGCACCTCATCAAATTCTGCATTAGAGGCTCATCGCAGCCGTAGTTGCTGACGCCACTCAGGGCAAGTAGGATGCGACCGTGGAATACGCCCGGTGCTCTTTCAGATCGGACCGAAATTCAAGCCCCTGTTAACGATCAAAGACTTAAGAGCTCAGTTATTATTGTGGTGAGGGGTATGCTTTCGTGCAGCGAGACTGCTCTGAAAATGCAATACTCATCGAGCATTCTAACGCTCGGGTATTTAGATCACTCGAAAAAGCATCGACGCATTCGACCGTGGGTTGATGATGCAGTCAACGTCGCCGCTGCCAAACCGCGGGGTGGCGCACAAAACTACCAAGGCATCTAAAGAATTAATTTCGACCAGTTCCCGTTTTGGGAGGAGTTAAATTCCGCTTTAATACTCCAACGACTCCCACGTTGTTCTTTCATGATCGCGTTGGTCTTGAGAGTCCGCGAACGACGATCCGCCACGCTCGAACCTTCCATTTGCCGACACCTTCAGCGAATGAGGGACAGTAGAATCGCAGCGAAGATGAACCCAAAGATTGCCAGCCATATGATTGATTTGGTCGACGCCGATTCGCTCTCTAAAGGGTTTCTCCGATGTTTATGATCAACATTCTGGGTGATCTCCATAAGCGTGTTTCTCACGGTTACCAATTCCTCCTGAAGCGCGTTCTGTTTCTGCTCGCTCAATTGCGACCGTCGAGAGGCATCAAATCGCGACGCTCCGCCAATGACGGCGGCCCGCACTTCGTCGATTTTCGTGCGCTGGAATTTGCCCGATGCCGACGGTCCGCAAGTCGTAATCATCCTTTCCAGTTTGTCAACTTCATCTAAGAGTCCTTGAATCACGTTGGGTTCTATGTGGGCCACCTGTGTTGATCCTTTCCCCTAACCGCGAATAAAATTCTAGCGTCGCTCAGACTCACGTATGTGATGAACATTGAATGATCCAAGTTTAATCACGCTCATTTGATATCTTGCCATGCGGTCGCAAAAGCCGACTTGAGGTTGCCAGATCCAACTCGATTGCCTTCGGCGTCAAAAACTTTTCTGATCTGGTACAGTCTCCCGGTTGGTTCCAAGTAACTCACCGTAAACCTTGCAACCCAAATTGGCCTGCCACCAACAAACAATCCATTGTGAACATTAACTATCATTGTTAGATCGTTCGATAACGCAACCTCAATGCCAATAATGTTACGGCCGTAATACAGCGCAATCGGCGAGAGCTTGATGGAGCCCGCGACCCAATATGACAACACTGTTGACAGAGAAGGTTACTATTCACGCCGAAACAGCGAGCAACGTGGAGCTTAGGTCACTGTCAACGTTGGTTCACGGAAAAGCGCCAGAAGTTTACAGCTGAACGAGGGAAGTCGAGTGAAGGCGCTCGGAATCTATTGTTTGAAGATCAAACGATCCGGTCAGCAGTCGTCAATAGTCTCGAATGAACGCGACCGGCTGCGAATTTAGTGGCGCACAAGTCGCTCAGAAGGTCTTCCAACGTGGATGTGCGGGCCCGTGGATGCGCCGGGCACAGCCTTGCGAAAGGCAATGAACGGAATTCCGGCTTTACGAAGGTGATCGATGAACGCCTTGCCTTCGGCGCTGTCAGGATGAAGCGCCACGTCCATCGAATCGTGATGATCGAAACCTAAACGATTGTGCGTGTCTGATTGTCCCATGGCAGTTACCGGCAGGTGGCGGCCAAAGGTCTGGGCGAAATATCTTTCAACCTGCGGTGCATCCTTCAAGGACCACTTAGAGGCCCCATTAAACCGCTTCAGATCTGCTGTTTCACTGTAACCGTTCACCGGCAGCTCCGGCATGCGCAGCACCTTTTCTCCTAACACGGCTTCGGTGATCGCAATATCGGTCTCAACCACGGCATGACGCATTTCATACACTCGGTTGACCGCAGTGATATAATCTCGCTCGGCTTCTTTGATTTGATCCTGCGAAATCTGACCATCCTGGTGGAGCTTGCGCCGTCTGATGACTTCCGCCCTCAACTTGGTTTGGTCGTGCTCATAATTTGACAGGAGCGCTCGGTCTTTGGCCAAAGCTTCTTGCATCTTTGTGAGCACATCTGATGGTCCGCCTTGGCTACTGTTTCCGGTAATATTAACCGGATGGCTTTGTCGCAGGGCAACGAATATCACCGCCGCCAGAGGCAGGACTAGGGCCGCTATCAGGAAACGTCGGGATTTTGCCAACTCAGAAAACATGAGTCTCGAAGTCTAAGGGCTTACGGCACAGCGGTCAAGCCAAAGCAAAGCCCGTAACGGACGAGCCGTTACGGGCAAATAATCTGCTCCTCGAGTTGCCTACTTCAATTCGGCGATCGCCTTGGCCTTCACCCCTGCCCGGGCCCCAGTCGCCACTGGAGCTACGCCGACGCCAACAACCCCCTCTGAATAAGGTCTTGCGCCATCTTCACCTTGTAGACGTTGTCTTTGAGAGGTTTAGCGCCCTCAAGGGCGATCTCACCGGCTTGTTTCGCCGTCGCTTCATCGATTCTCTTGCCACGCAGAAACTCTTCAGCTTTTGCCGCGCGCCAGGGAATCGGTGCGACACCGCCCATGACCACGCGCGCCGCCCGGACGACGCTACCGCTGCTTTCAACGATCGTGGCCACGGCAACGATGGCGTGATCCCAGGCAAGTCGCTCACGCACTTTGTGGTAAAACCCTTTACTGCCGGCCTTTGGAGTGGGCACGAAGATCTCCGTGACGATCTCGGCGGGATTGAGAATATTCTCGCGCTTGTAATCCACCGAAGGCAAGACGAAAAATTTTTCCAGAGGAATCATCTTCTCACCTGTCGGTCCGGCGATTTTAATTTGCGCGCCCAGCGCAACCAGTGCTGGCGCCGTGTCCGAGGGATGAACGATATAGCTCGGTCCCGCGCCGAGGATCGCATGAAAGCGGCCGTCGCCGGTTACCGTGTAACAAACCTGCCCGCCTTTACGCAGACAAGTAAAATTCGACGAACGGAAATACCAGCAAAACGGCCGCTGGCAAAGATTCCCGGCGATCGTGCCGGCGTTTCGGATCTGCGGCGAGGCGGCTTCTCCCGCGGCGCTGGAGAGAATGAGCAGTTTTTCGCGGACGGCGGGGTGTTCTTCGATTTCCACCAGCTTCGCTAGAGCGCCGATACGAAATCCGCCGCGCTCTTCCTTGATATAATCAAGGCCGGGAATCGATTTAAGATTGATGAGGTAGTCCGGTTCGACAACGTGGTCTTTCATGAGCTGCAAATATTCGCTGCCGCCGCCGACCACCGCCGCGCTCTTTTTTTGCTGATGAAATTTTTGCAGCAAACTGACCGCTTCTCGGACGCTTTTGACATCGATATTTTCAAAACTTTTCATAACGGCTTCCTTCTCCCTTACACCTGCACCGCGCGAACGATTTTGTCCGGGGTAATCGGGAGTTCTTTGAATCGCTTGCCAGTAGCATTGAAAATCGCGTTGGCAATCGTCGCCACCGCGGCCGTAATCGGCGGTTCGCCGACGACTTTCCCGCCAAAAACACCGTAGGGATCGTAGTGCTCGACGAAGATGACTTCGACTTCCGGCGTTTCCAAATGCGTCGGCACCTTGGCGTCGCGGTAGTTGGGATTGATCGGTATCGCCGTCACTTTGTCGATCAGCAATTCTTCTGAGAAGGCCATGCCGATACCCTGCACGACGCCTCCTTTGATCTGGCTTTCCGCCGTCAGACGATTGAGGATCGTGCCGCTGTCATGCGCCGCGACGTATCCGGTGATGCGCACATGACCCGTCCAAGTGTCGACTTCCACCTCGGCGAAATGAGCCGAAAAGCACTTTCCGTCCATTTCTTTGGGAAAGTTCGGGTTGGTCGTGGCGCGTCCGATCAAATCGCCACTGTCTTTTACGATTTGTCCAAGAGCGATTCTCTGCGCTGAATCGGCCTTGCGAAAAACTTGACCGTCGCGCAAGTCGAGTTCTTCAGGTTTGCTTTTCATTGGCGCCGACGCCAGCGCAAAAATTTGCTTGCGCACGTCTTCCGCCGCTGCAACCACCGCCGGACCCGTAAACGCAGTCGTGCGGCTGCCCGACTCGCCGACGGAGTAAGGCGTTACGTCGGTGTCGCCATTGGTAAGTTGGATCTGATTGAGCGGAATGCCTAAAGCCTCAGAAGCAATAATCGCCATTGTCGACTTAGCTCCGGTGCCGATATCGGTAACACCGACCAAGACATGCGCCGTGCCGTCGGGATTGACGCGAATGGTCGCGGCGCCGAGACCCGGGCGAAACGGATAGCCACCCAGAGCCATACCGATCCCGTGCTTCACAGGTCCGGCCGTTGCGCCGGGTTTGTGCCATTTTTCACTAAAGCCGATCCGCTTCGAGCCTTCGAGGATGCACTGCTCTAGATAGTTCGAAGTGAAAGGAAGCTTACCTTTAGATTTTTGCGCGCGGTTGCGCATGAACATATCGAGCGGGTTGACGCCCAACTCAAAGGCAACCTGATCGAGGAAGGATGCGAAACCAAAGACCGACTGCGGATAGGCCGGCGCGCGATAGTTAGCGGCGACAACGGTGTTGGTGTGCACGGGTTTGATGACTTTTTTGAAGTTCGGGATATTGTAGAAATCCGTGCCGCTCAAGTTGCCGCTCTGTTTCCGATACGCACCCATATTGGTCACAGCGTCCAGGGATACCGCGGTGATCGTGCCGTCGTTCTTGACGCCGACCTTATAGTGCTGCTCCGAAGCCCAGCGCCCATGCATGCCAATGTAGTCGTCTTCTCGGGTAAATTCGAGTTTCACCGGTTGCGCGGCAACTTTCGCGAGCATCGCCGCCATGTAGTCGTAGTCCTGCGCCTGGTTCTTGTTACCAAATCCGCCGCCCATGTACTTGCACACCACGCGCACTTTGCTGAGCGGCAAAGCGAAATCTTTGGCGATGTCCGTGCGCGCATTAGACACGCCCTGGGTCGAGGCATAGACGGTGAGCTTGCCGGCATCCCACTTGGCGATGCTCACCCGGCGCTCGAGCTGGGCATTATTTACATGTTTGGTGATGTAAGTGTCTTCGAAAACGCGGTCGGCATCTTTGAAACCCTGCTCGATATCGCCCCACGACTCCTCGATGGGCGCGCTGAATGCGCCTTTGCCGACGGAGAGATTGCCATTGGGCGCAATTTTCGGCGCATCCGGTTTAAGCGCCTCGTTGGCATCGAGCACGTGGGGGATCTTTTCGTACTTGACGTCGATCAATTTCAAAGCATCTTCGGCGATGTGGCGGTCGGTCGCGGCAACCGCCGCGACTGGATCGCCGACATAGCGCACCGGGTTATTAAAAATATAGCGTCGGTGCGTGTGACCGCCGCTCGACCACGGTACCTTGGCGTTTTCGTGATGAATGACCGCTTTCACGCCCGGCAGTTTTTCCGCCTTGGAAGTATCGATGCTGATGATTTTGGCGTGCGGAACGTTGCTGCGCAGCACGCGCGCGTAGAGCATACCGGGAAGTTGGAGATCGCCGGTGTACTGCGCTTGCCCGGTCACGCGCTCGTAGGCGTCAATGCGCGGCGTTTGCTTGCCGACGATGGAATACTCTTTCGGTGCTTGTGCCATAAAACCTCCTTAACTCGATTTCGCCGCAGCGGCGAGCACAGCGGCGACCTCGCGGTTATAGTTGCCGCAGCGACACAGATTGCCTGACAAGCCGCGGCGCGCTTGCGCTTCATTGGGTTTGGGATTTTTCATCAGCAACGCTTTCCCCGACATGATCTGACCGGAAGTGCAAAAACCGCACTGCGGCCCGTCGTGCTCGATAAAAGCTTCCTGCAGCGGATCGAGCTTGTCGCCTTTTGCCAAGCCTTCGACGGTGAGAATGTCCTTCCCTTGCATCCACACCGCCAGCTGGCTGCAGGCATACATATTGCGCCCGTTGATGATCACCGTGCACGCGCCGCATTCACCGCGGTCACAGCCGATCTTCGTTCCGGTAAGACCTAGTTCATCACGCAGCACTTCGGCCAAGGTGCTCCGGTGCTCGACTTCGACGCGGTACGCTTTCCCGTTAACTTTGAGCGTAATTGTCGCTCTATTGCCGCCCGCTCCGGATGTTTCCGGCGAATAGCCTTCCGCGGAATCGGATTTAACCAGTCCCGTCGAAATGACCGCGGTGCCGATGGCTCCGCCGCCGATACCTTTGAGAAATGAACGTCGCGATAGCCTCGTCCCTTTCTTTTCGTCTTCCATAGCAGGAACACCTCCTGTTTCGAACCTATTGATAATGGCTCCAGATGGCTAAGGGGTATTATGGAAGGTCGCCTTCTGTCAATGATAAACTCCGCCTTGCCGCAAGCCGGCAAAATAGCTAATCTCCGATTCACTTCCATGGCTGAAAAATACCCTATTCAATCCGAGGGAGAGCAGCTAGAATCATTCCTGGGCGACCTCGAAAAAGAGCATACGGTAAAGAATATTTCCGGCTGGGAAACCGGGTTTGCCAACTTGAGTTGCGCGCTGGACGGAATCTTGCCTGGCCTTTATTTTCTAATCGGGCCGCCTGCATGCGGCAAGACCTCACTGGCCAAACAACTTCTCGATCAAGTGACAGTGCATAACAATGTGCCGGCAATCTTTTTTACTCTGGCAGAAACGAGCAAGGACCTCAGAATCAAAACTCTGGCGCGTTTAAGCGGACTAGAAACCAGGGAGATCCGGCGCGGCAGTGCCTATCTGCTTCACTGGTACGGCGTTCCGAAGGCGCACTATGGAGATATCAACGGGCTTCCCCCCAGCTGGGAAAAATTGAAACAATCCGCGCGCGAAGCGAAGCCCTGGCTCGATCTAACTTACATCGTTGAGTGCGCAGCGCATCCCGATCTGCGGGAAATTGAAAAGCGCATCGGCGATATTCGCGCCACAGCAAATAGCGAAAAAATCTTTGTCGTCATCGACGACTGCCAGCGCCTCGGAAAGCGCGATCAAGCGTTGGGCGATCGTCTCCCAATCATCGCCGAGCAACTCCAAAAAACCGCGGTGAATCTGAAAATTCCCATATTCGCGATCTGGCCCAACCTCGGTGACGTTGGCGAATCGCAACCGCAAGCATGGAGTGAAAGAGTCGCGAGCCCGGGCGTGGTCCTTGTGCTAGAAAAAGACCTTGAACGAACCAAGAAACTCACCGAACCCAATCACGCGCTGACCTTGCACATCGTCAAAAACCGCGGCGGCGAAAAAGGCAAGCTGGCCTTTGATTTCTTTGCAGCGTTTTCAAAATTCGTGGAAGCTTGAAGCGATGTCCTTAGTGAGCGCGCTGCGCCTTAATACTCTCTAAAACCGATGGCCGCGCACCGCCAAGAGCTGTGGGTCTCGTTATACTGAGGGGGAAAGCATAGGGGTCGAGGTCGGCCGCAGCCCCACCATCCCCGCCATGTTCGCTTTGAAAACGGGGACCGAGGGGATTGTTTTTCGGCGGGCTCGAAATCGCCCTTTGTCAGAGGAAGGGACGACAGGACCTGATCTGCGAACTCTTGAGATGTCGCGCTAGCGCGTGGGCTCCCATCGGTAGCAGTTCACCGGCAGCGAACCGCCTTCGACCACCACTGTCGCTTCATAAGTGCCGCCGGGATTGAGCTCCATCAGCGTCCAGCCCGGCACTCTGGCGTCGATGCGCACGCGCTGATTTTCGGCGAGCGCAATTTCTACTTCGTCCAAATTTCCCGATAGTCCTGTTCCTTTTGCCTTGAGGAAGGCTTCCTTGCTGGTCCAGCATTTGAAAAATGCCTGGCGTCGAAGATCTACCGGCAAAGCGCGCAACTGCGACACTTCTTTCTTGGTGAAAAACTGCTCGGCTACCTCGTCAAAACCATAATCTTCTTTGATCCATTCGATATCGACGCCGATCTCGTGTCTGCGTGTCACCCCGAGCAGGGCCATCTCGTGGGAGTGAGAGAGATTGAATTGAAGGCCGCTGCCGGCAAATTCCGGCGCCAAGCTCGGCTTGCCGTTTACCCCGGTGAAGAATTGTAAATCCGCCGGCTCTGTTTTTAGATATTGCGAAAGGATCAAGCGCAGCCCCGCGTGCGCGACGACATAAGGCCGCCGGTGCTTATCGAACTTGAATCGCGCCGCGCGTTCGCGCTCCGCCGAAGAAAGCAGATCGGCGAACGACCCGTCGACGGCCTCCCGCTGTGTGAGCGAAATCAACCAAACATCGACGGCGTTATCTGCTAGGGCAAGCTCATGCGGCGGATTGACCCAAGGCGTACGGGAAGTTTCGGATTCAAGCACTGGCGCACACTCTCGCGGCTGGTTTGGTAATGACCTTATATCTCTAAGGCGATTTTAGCGCCACAAGTCCAACCGGAGAGCATCGAGGGATTATCGTAATGAGAGTTGACCGGTCATCGCAAGCCTTCGCGGCGTGTCGATCATTCCAGCGGAGCCGCATTTGTCGCCGAAGGCTTGTCCAACGGCCGGTTGCTCAAGCGATAGATGAACGCAAGAATCTCCGCGACCGCTTTGTAGACCTCCAGTGGGATCTCCTCTTCCAGATCGAGGCGAGAGAGAATCTGCAAAAGCTTCTTATCTTGACGGATCGGGATATTGTGAAGACGCGCCAGCTCAATGATTTTATCGGCCAAGTAACCTCGCCCTTTGGCGACGAGCTTCGGCGCATCGTCCTTTTTCGGCTCATAGCGCAGCGCGACGGCCTGCCTTCCCGGTGTTTGATTCATACCTTCACGTTAAGGAGCCGTATGTCCGCGGGCATGCCCAGCGCGAGTGCGGTGAACTTAAGCTCCCGTTCTTGAACCATGTTTCGGAGCGGTCGCGCGGCGAGGAGCACTTCACGAAAGCCCACGGCCCGCAACGACTCCCGTAGCCGCGGCAGCTCCATGTCAATCCGTTTCAAAGACTCTTCGGCGTCCACGTAGAAAACAGCGGTTACAGAGCCCGTTCTCAAACGGGCGTCCACTCGTATGCGCCCGAATTCTGCTAATTCAAGCGCAAAAAGAATGTTGTATTCTCCACTCTTTTTTTTATTCCCCTCACCTTTACCTCCACCGTCGCCTTCGATCGAGACCGCAACATCAGTGAAACCGGCGCCGGTGAAGATCGGCACCTGGAGCTGAAAAGCATGCCCCTCGAGTTGAGCGAGCAGGTTTGCGGCTTGCCGTCCTTCCAAATGATAGAGTTGATCGGCCACGGCCTGACGCGATTCACCGGGAGCTGCTTTGAGATCCAATTCTTTGAGAACGCCTAACAGCAGACCTTTCAAGTCCTCGTCGGCAATATTCGCGAGATTTGGGTCGTGCGCCGCGACGGCGCGTAACAGTTTCATCTCGTAATGCAGGCCGCCGTCTTGCACGATCTGCATCAATCGCTCGGACGTCATCGTCTCTTGGGCGTTGAAGAGCTTTCTTAAAAACGTCTTCAGTTTTTCCGTCCACAGCGATGCCGACCCGCCCTCATCGACCAGACTGCGAAGGTCCAATGTGGCTTGCAGGCCACCTAGCGAATCTTGATCCGCCACCGGCAAGCGCTGGCGCAACAGTCTGGCTACTTCGGCTTCTAGCGGGAGCTCTTGGTCGACGATATGCAGCAAAATCTGCGGCTCAAGGAGATCGACGCGCAGTCTGAGTCTCTGCCCAATCCCCAGTGAACCGGGGTCATTGCCCTCCACCAGCGCGCCGCCGATGTCGAGAACCAAGCGTCCGTCGGCCAACTCGTCAACGACCAAGGCCTCGACTTCCTGTCCCAATTCCAGCGACGGCAGCACTATGTGGGCAGCACCCACGGTGGAGACACTATCGGGCAACCGCTTGCCAAAGACGATGGCAGATTTCGGCGTTTCCTGAACGGCCGGTCCGCTGGCCCGTGGCGGCTCGATCCTCATACTATTCCTATCGGCAGGAAGCCGTCAGATATTTATCCGCGACCGCGGATTCGTGGAAAATTTTAGGAAATTAGACGAAATCTTGGCGTGGCGTACTGCCCATAACAATCACCCTATCGCCCTCTCGGGTGATCTCCAAATCGCATGGGCCGGTGAAAAAGATCATGGTGCGGGGATACTCATAGACTGTCGTTTTATGCGGAATTTCCTCGATGTAAATATTGTAGATCGTTCCGGATGGCAGATTGACGGTTTGGGTGTGCATCAAGTCACCTTCGAAGAAAACTTCGATCCAGTTGCGATTCTCAGTGACGGCGAGGATGACGCCGGCGGCGTTCTTGATCGTGGCGATCACGGTCGCGATCTCGTCTGCCATGGAAGAAATCCTCTAACTTGCCAGCAAAGTTTGTGCATCACGGACGATCTTGCCAGAGGAGGTGCGCGGTAGTGATTCGCGCACGACGATCTTGTCCGGGACTTTGAAGTTCGCCAGATTGGCGCGTAAAAATGTCAACAGTTCTTTTTCGCTGATGCTCGCACCGGCCCGCGCCACGATGGCGGCGCCGATCACCTGGCCGCGTTTAGCATCTGGAATCGCGAAGACGATCGTCTCTTGCACGCCGGGATAGGTGTAGATCCGGTTTTCAACTTCGGCAGGATAGACGTTAAGTCCGCCGGTGATGATCATGTCGTCGCGCCTGCCGAGATGGTAGTAATACCCGTCGGCGTCCCGCTTGCCGACGTCACCGGTATAAAGCCAACTATCGCGAATCCGTTGCGCCGTCGCGTCGGGCCGGCGAAAGTAGCCTTTCATCACGTGCGGGCCACGGGTGATGATTTCGCCAGGTTCGTCAATGCCCAGCTCTTTACCACCCTCATCGACGATCTTCACCTTGACGCCCGGCACGGCGCAGCCGATGCTGCCCATCGCGGCTTCAGCTTTGGCGGGCTCAACCAGGGTGATCATAGGCGAGGTCTCGGTCAAGCCGTAACCTTGAATGACTTTGATATGCGGCTGCGCGGCTTGAAACGCGCGTAAGAGCGGTAGCGGAATGCTTGTGCCCATCATCGCGGCGATTTTCATGCTGCTGGTATCGTAGCTCGCCAGGTTCTTTACGCCTAACAACAGCTGAAAAACGATCGGCACGCTCTCGAAAACATTGACCCGGTATTTTTGAATTCCTTCCAAGAGCGTGATCGGATTGATCTGGTCGAAGATCACCAGCGTATAACC
>WNFR01000474.1_pt1 | contig 40741 bp, 35 predicted proteins | sample 5400221 | NCBI WGS metagenome assembly WNFR01 (sample SAMN13153357, study PRJNA577476) | soil metagenome | isolation source: 40 cm soil under Madrone tree | place: USA:California | collected 2016-06-14 | reverse complement strand
CTTCGTTCCACCATCCGCCAGCAGTGCCTGCCGCAGCTGCTGCCGAGCTACGCCGGTTACGTGGCCTGGCGCGCGTTGATTGCGGAGGCGACGTTTGCGCCGACGATCCATCGCGAGCTGTTCGATTCCATGGTCTTCTGCCTGCCGCCGGGCGAGCAGTTTTTGGGTTATCCGGTCGCCGGCCCCGATAACGATCTGCGTCCAGGGCAGCGCCGCTACAACGTGGTTTGGTACCGGCCGGCGGACGAGGGCTCCGAGCTCAAGCGCCTGCTCACCGATGAGACCGGCACGATCCACACGATATCGATCCCGCCGCCGCTGATCCGGCGCGGGGCGATTGCGCAGATGCGCGCGGCCGCCGAGCGGCTGCTCGCGCCGCAATTCCGTGAGGTGGTGCGCATGATCGCGGAGCCCATCTTGCAGCCGATCTACGATCTGGAAACGCCGCGCATGGCGTTCGGCCGGGTTGCCATCATCGGCGACGCGGCTTTCGTCGCGCGTCCGCACGTCGCCGCCGGCGTCGCCAAGGCGGCAGACGATGCGGCAGTGATGGCTGCGGCGCTGGACGCGGATGACGTCGAGCCGGCGCTGCGACGCTTCGAGGCGCAACGGCTGCCGGTCGGACGGCGCATCATCGAGCGCGCCCGCCACCTCGGCGCCTACCTCCAGGCGATGCAGACCGCCGAGGAGCGCGCCCGCTCACGCCGTCACAGCATTCCCGAAGCGGTGCTGGCGGAAACCGCGGTGCTCGACTTTTTGCGGGAGTAATGACGGGTGCCTGCGAGGTGATCTCGGAGCAGACCGTGCGGCGTTCGATCGCCACTTTCGCGAGCATCCGCTCGTCCGTTATCACGGCACTCATTCCCGCGGCTTCCGTAGCAACCCAGCCACGGGATAGCGCGACAATCCGCGATTTAAGGTGCTGAGCACACGGCGGCCCTCACGGCCGCTTCGCCCGCTGCCTTGTCTTTCGCTTCACGCCCGCCATCTTCTCCAGCACGGCGCAGACCGCCGCGGTGTCGTGCGCGGCGTGTCCGCCGCGCATCGCCTTGTCGTAGATCGGCACGGTCGCGTCGAACATTGGCGTCGGGCAGCCGAGCGAGTGCGCGAACTCGCCGATCACGGCCATGTCCTTTTGCCAGACTGATATCTTCATGCTGGCGTCCTCGTAACGATCTCTCACCATCATCGGCGCCCGCAACTCGAAAACGCGCGAGTTGGCCGCGCCCGATCGAACCATGTCGAACACCGTCTGTGCGTCGAGGCCGGCCTTGAGCCCGAGCACCATCGCCTCGGCGCTGGCGACGTTGTTGATGGCGACGAGAAGATTGGCGACGTACTTCATGCGGCTGCCGTTGCCGAACGCGCCGAGGTCATGCACCGCGCGCGCGAACGCGGCAAACAGCGGACGCAAGGCGCGGATCGCCTTGGGCTCGCCGCTCGCATAGATGACCAGATCCTTCGTCTTGGCCTGGGCGCCGGTGCCGCTCACAGGACAGTCCAGCATCACGTGGCCGGCTTTGCGCAGCGCACGCTCTGCCCTGAGCTTGTCGTCGATGGCAAACGTGCTGGCCTCGACGACAATGCGCGGCGACACGCGTGCCTGAATGATCGCCTCTACCGTTGCGTCGAGCGCGGTGGGCTTCGGCAGGCTGGTGATGATGGTCTTGACGTCGGCCGAGAGCGCCTTCGCATCGGGCGCGATCTCGATGCCGGCGCGTGCCATGGCGCGGCGGCGGTTCGCATCGATGTCATAGCCTGTTACGCGCCATCCGGCTGCAACGATATTGCGCGCGAACGCGCCTCCCATGATGCCCAGCCCGACGATACCGACTTTGCTTTTCGCCATGGTCCGTCCTCAGTTGCCGATCGACGCGGGGGCGGACGCTACACGGCGGCTTCCGCTGCGTTCAAGCGCAATGTATCGTCGCCAGCAACTCCCCGAGATGGCAGGTTGGAAACGAGCGTAAGGAGGCACGTCCGATGCAAATCGGGATCGCCGGGATCGGCAAAATGGGCGCGGCGATCGCGCTTCGCCTCATCGAAGTCGGACACACGATCACGGTCTGGAACCGCTCCCCCGAGAAAGTAAAGCCCATTGCTGCTGCCGGCGCCGCCGTCGCCGCGACACCCGCCGAGCTCGCGAGCATAAACGATGCTGTCATCACCATTCTCACCAATGCCGCCGCCATCGAGGCGGTCTATGGCGGCGCCTCCGGATTGCTCGCTCCCGATGTTCGGGGAAAACTTTTCATGGAGATGAGCACGGTCGAGCCGCGCACCGAGATCGAGCTCGCGGCCAGAGTGCGTGCGAAGGGCGCCGCCTTCGTCGAGTGTCCGGTCGGCGGTTCGACCGGTCCGGCCCGGCAGGGCAAGCTGATCGGTTTGATGGGAGCCGAGGGCGCCGACGCCGCGCGCGCGCAGCCGATCCTCGAACAGCTTTGCCGCCGGCTCGAACATTGCGGCCCGATCGGTTCCGGCTCGGTGATGAAGCTCACCATCAACATGCCGCTGATGATCTATTGGCAGGCGCTCGGGGAGGCGCTCGCGCTCTGCCGCCCGCTCGGGCTCGACCCGGCGCGGATCATGGACCTGCTCGCTGATACTTCGGGCGGCCCGAACGTGCTCAAGGTGCGCGGCGCCGGCGTGGCGCAGATGCTCAAGGGTGGGGAGGCCGGGCCGGTCACTTTCGACGTCGACAGCGCGGTCAAGGATTTGCACACCATGCTGGCCGAGGGGAAGGCGCGCGGAGTGGCGCTGCCGCTGACGGAGAAGACACTCGCCTGCTACGAAGAAACCAAACGAAACGTTTCGGGCGCGGCGGAGGTGTCCGCCGTCTCGGTCTACTGGGCAAACCGCGCGATGCAGCGCTCTGAAACCGTTTGAGCCACACACGTACTGTCTCGACAAGGAGCCGATATGTCTAGTGTAACGCTTGCTCAAGCCTCGACCATCGTCGACACCGCCCTCAAGAAGGGCCGAGAGACGAACTGCGCCCCGCTCACTGTCGCCGTGCTCGACGCAGGCGGTCACCTCGTGGCGTTCAAGCGCGAGGACAAATCCGGCCTGCTGCGCTTCGACATCGCCTTCGGCAAAGCGTGGGGCGCGCTGGGCATGGGCTTCGGCTCGCGCACGCTCGCGGCGCGGGCGGCCAAGACGCCGCAGTTCTTCACGATGCTGGCGGCGGCCAGCGGCGGACGCATGGTGACCAATCCGGGCGGCGTGTTGATCAGAAGCGCAGCCGGCGACATCGTCGGGGCGGTCGGCATTTCCGGCGATACCTCCGATCGCGACGAGGCCTGCGCCATCGCCGGCATCGAGGCGGCGGGGCTCAAGGCGGATCCCGGACAGGACGCGAGCTGAGCGGCTACTGCTGACGTGCTCATTTTTTCCGATCGTCCTCGCGAAAGCGGGGACCCACTCTTTCGCCCTGAATTCCCGCTTGCGCGGGAATGAACGGAGTCTTGCTCGGCGGCCCGCAGCTCTCGAGCGGCGATACTCAGCCGCGATGGCGGCCGCCGGTGATTTGCCGCCTGCGATCATTTGCCGCGGTCGGCATCGCCAGCACGCGCTCCCAGGCGCCGTGGATATTGGCCACTTGCGCTTCGAAGCACTCGAGGAAGCGCCGCGCCAGCGCGCTCAAGGTACGCCGCCCCGGCTGAATGATCACGAATTCGCCACGCAGCGTCGGCTTGACGATTGGATTGACGACGAGATCGCCTTTATCGAGGTCATTGATGCAGATGAGGCTCGGCAGCACCGTGACCCAATCCGAACGCGCGACGAATTCGAGCGTGCCGATCATGGCATCCATTTCCAGCATGGCGGCGATCTCCACCCCATGCGTCTGGAAATAGGTTTCGAGGTTGCGGCGGCGGACGTTCTGCGCCCCGGGCACGACGATTTTCAGCGGCGCGCAATCGGCGAGCTGCACCGGTGCGAGTGGCGTGAGCCCCCGCTGCCGGCCTGAGAGCAGCATCTCACGGTCGCGCACCAGCAGCCGGGATTTCAGCCCCGTGCGTCCCTCGAAGGCCGGCACGATGGCGAAATCGAGCTCGTTGGCTAGCACCATGTCGGTGAGAAAGGCGCTGTAACCCTCCAAAACGTGCAGCCGCACGTTGGGATGACGGGGAACGAAATCCTCCAAGGTGGGCGCCAGCACCGCCCGGGTGAAGGTGGGCATGAGCCCGACGCGCAAATCGCCGCTGATCTGGCCTGCCAGGCTGCGCGCTTCCTCATTGGCGTGTTCCAGGCGGCCGACGGCTTCGATGCAATTCTTGTAATAACGCAGCCCCGCCGGCGTCGGCACGATGCCGCGCGCGGAGCGCTCGAACAACTTGACGCCGAGCGCGCGCTCGACCGCGGCGACGTGCTGCGAAATGCCGGACTGCGTCGCGTTCTCGCGCTCGGCGGCGCGCGTGAACGAACCTTCCTCGCAGGCGGCGATGACGGCGCGAACCTGGCGCAGCGCGATGTCGGCCATGCCGCTATCTATCACAAAAACTGATGCCCAGACGTAAAATATATTATTTTGGCAAGGCCGACCGCAAGGCTAGGGTTCGCGCCTGAAGAACAAGAACATCCGCGCTCTTTGCGCTCGCGAGGGTCAATGGGAACGGCCAACTTCGGCATCGCAGGATTGGATTGGCAGCAACGCGTCAACTGGGACCGGTTGAGGAAATATCGGACCGAGCGCGCGCGCGAGCACATGAAGATGCACGGCCTCGGCGCGCTGTTGTGCATGTACGACGAGAACGTGCGCTATCTCACCGGCACGCTCACGCCCGGCTGGAACCGGCTCAAGCCTGGGTTGCGCTACGCGCTGCTGTGCGGTGACGGCGCGCCGGTGCTGTTCGAGCAGGGGGACCTCGGCTTTCAGATCGAACGCCACTCGCCGTGGATCCCGAAAGAGAACGTCCGCTACTCCTATGCCTGGATCAAAGGCGCGGCCGGTCCCGCCTCACAACAGCAGGTGAAGAAATTCACCGATGCGATCCTTTACGAGATGAAGCGTCACGGGGTCGCCGGGCAAAAGCTTGGCGTCGACTTCATCGACATCAACATGATCAGCATCTTCAAGGACAAGAAGATCAACTGGGTCGATGGCATGACGCCGATGATGGAGGCGCGCGCCGTCAAGAACTCCGACGAGCAGGAATGCATGCGCATCGTCGGCGCAATCGGCGACGCGACGCATTGGGAATGCATGAAGTTCCTGCGCCCCGGCATCACCGAGAATCAGGTCACGGCTCACCTGATGAAATATCTCTACAGCATTCCCGGAATGGAGGATGTCGAGGACGTGATCGTCTCCTCCGGGCCCAACACCTGGCCGAATTGGCGCAATTTCTCCGACCGCATCATTCAGCCCGGCGACATCGTCTTCATGGATTTGGCCGCGCTCACCTGGAACGGCTACAAGTCCTGCTATTACCGCACCTATTGCGTCGGCAAAGAGCCCACCAAGGAGCAGAAGGATACCTACGCGACTGCACTGGAATGGCTCTACGATTCGATTCATGCGGTCAAAGCCGGCACCACCACGCGCGAAATTGCCAAGAAGTGGCCGTCCGCGAAGGAGGCCTGGGGGTACAAAGAAGAGGACCAGGCGGCGGCGAATCTATGGGGCCATGGTCTGGGGCTCGCGCAATACGACCCCCCGGTGATCTCGCGCATCTGGTCGCTCGACCATCCGGTCGAGATCAAGGCCGGAATGACGTTTGCGCTCGAGACGCAGCACGGTAAGCGATTCCGCTACGGCGTGCGCATCGAAGAGATGCTGATCGTGCACAAGAAGGAGATCGAGATCATCTCCAACTTTCCGGTCAAGCAGATCACCGTGGTCGATCCGATCCCAGGCTACGCCGATCACGTGAAATGACGCAGTTCGATCGCGGCGCCGGTGCGTAGTGCTGCGATGGTGATCCCGATTGGTGAGGGTGGAAGTAAAGTGCGTGCAGACGCGGAGACCGCAGTTGCGCTGACTCGAAACGAACGAGGCTGAACGCCTATGATCATCATCCCGCTCGCCGAGGCCACAGCGTTCGATGCCGAGCACATCGGGCCGAAGGCTGCGAACCTGGCGGCGCTGGGGCGTGCCGGTCTGCCGACGCCCGGCGGCTTCTGCCTGAGCGCCGATGCATATGAGGCGCAGATCGCGGCCCTTGGACTGACGTCACTGATCCGCCGCTTCGCCGCCGCCGAGCCGGCCGAGCAGCGCCGGCTGTCGGTCGAGATCAGGCTCGCGCTCTACGAGCAACCGATCGCGCCGGCAATCCTCGCGCCGCTGCGCGCGGCGTGGGACGCGCAGCGCAAGGCAAGTGGGCGTGCAAGCGCGGTGCGCTCGTCGGCCCTGATCGAGGATAGGAAGGGCAGCAATTTCGCCGGCCAGTTCGAGAGCTTTCTCGGCGTAGACGAGGAGGTCGCACTGATGACCGCCGTGCGCGCCTGCTGGGCTGCGCTGTGGACCACGACTGCGCGCCGGGCCATGGACTGTCACGGATGCTGCCCGGCAGACACAGCCATGGCCGTTCTCATCCAGCCGCTCGTCGATGCGCGTGCCTCAGGCGGCGGCCTGAGCGAGACAGCCGCCGGGGGAATGCTCATCAGCGCGACCTGGGGGCTGGGCTCCACGATCGCGCAAGGCGAGATCGTTCCCGACCGAATCGTGCTCTCGCGCCAGGGATTTGTTCGCAAGATCGAAGCCGGCCGCAAGCACCACCGCGAGAGCTGCGGGCACGGGGGCGCGCCGCAGGCGGTGCCGAAAGACCTCGTCAGCGCGCCATGTCTCGACGCGGCGCAGGCGGTCGCGCTCGGCCGCATGATGCGCAAGGCGGAAGGTGCGATCGGCGGCCCGGTCGAGATCGAATGGGCGCTCGACGCCACCGGTTTCAAGCTCCTGCAGGCACGCCCGCTCGCCGTTGAGCCCATCGCCGTTCCCGATGAGATCTGGCGCAAGCATCCCGGCCTTTCCGGACATCCGGCCGGTGTCGGCTGGGGGACCGGGCGCGCGGTCGTGGTGAACTGCGAATGCGAGCTGGCGCGGGTTGCGCCCGGCGACGTGCTTGTCACGCGCATCGCCAGCCCCGCCCTGAGTCATGTGCTGCCGCGCGTCGCCGGTGTGGTTGCCGAGCTCGGCGGCTCTACGTCGCATCTCGCCTCGCTCGCGCGCGAGCGCGGTATCCCGATGGTGCTCGGTGTCCTCGAGGCCACCGGTCGCATCCCCGACGGCTCGCAGGTTGCGGTCGACGGCGTCGCCGGCATCGTGCGTTGGATGGCCTGATGCGCCCGCGCATCTTCATCACCCAGCCGGTTGCCGGCAGCGCGATCGAGCGCCTGCGCCGCGTCGCGACCGTCAAGGTCAACCCCGACTCGAGCCACATCATCGCGAAGCAGGCGCTGATGGCCGCTGTCCGCCGATGTGATGTTTTGTTCGCGCTGTTGCATGATCAGATCGACCGTCAGGTGATTGCGGCAAATCCGAAACTGCGGATGATCGCCTCGCAGTCCATCGCGCCGGAGAATATCGACGTCGCCGCGGCGACGAAGCGGAAGATCCCGGTAACGGTTGTGCCGCCGATCGTGGCGGAAGCGGCCGCCGACCTCACCTTTGGACTCATGCTGATGGTCGCCCGGCGCATGGTGGAAGCCGACCGCCTGGTCCACAAGGGACGCTTTCCCGGCGCGCAATCGAGCTATCTCGTGGGGACCGCGCTCTACGGCAAGACCCTCGGACTGATCGGCGGCGGCGGGCGTATCGGCACTCGCGTTGCGCGGCGCGCTAAAGGGTTCGATATGCGCACTCTATATTGGGCGCCGGGCCGCAAACCGGAGAGTCTCGAGCAGGACTTCGAGATGACCTACGTGCCGCTCGATCAGCTGCTGAAGGAATCGGATTTCGTCTCCGTGCACTCGCCGCTCAAGCCGGAAACGATGCATCAGATCGGAAGCCGCGAATTGGCGCTCATGAAGCCGACCGCCTATCTTATCAACACGGCGCGCGGGACGATCGTCGACGCGGCGGCGCTCGCGCGCGCGCTCAAGAAGCGGCAAATCGCCGGCGCCGGGCTCGACGTGTTCGAGCACGAGCCGAAGGTGACCCCGGCGCTGCTGAAAATGCCGAACGTGGTCACCACCCCGCATCTGGGTAGCGCGGTGTTGGAAGTGCGCGAGCAGATGGCGAATATCGTCGTCGACAATATCCTCGCGCTGCTCGACGGGAAGTTGCCGCCGAATTGCGTCAACCCGGAAGTCTTGCAAAGGTGACGGCAGCCTATCCGGGAGTGGCTCATGCCCCGTCCCTTGATCGCGGTCACCGACAGCCCGTTCCCCTCGCTCGATCCAGCGAGGGCCGCGCTTGCGCGCATTGACCCCGAACTGCGCCTGGCAAAAAGCGCGTCGGCCGACGACATCTTGGCGGTGGCGCGAGATGCCGACGCCATCCTGGTCACCTACGCCAAGCTATCGGGCGATCTGCTGCGGCAACTGACGCGCTGCAAGGCGATCGGCCGTTTCGGGCTCGGCGTCGACAACATCGACATTCCGGCCGCGCTCGAGCGCGGCATCACCGTGACCTATGTGCCGGACTATTGCATGCAGGAGGTCTCTGATCACGCAATGGCGTTGCTGCTCGCGTTGGCGCGCAAAATTCCGCTGTCGAACGCGCTCGTCCAGGCGGGCCGCTGGGACATGCCAGCGCTGGTTCCGATCCACCGGCTCGCCGGCCGCGTGCTCGGTCTCGTCGGTTTTGGCAACATTCCGCGCGCGTTGGCGCCGAAGGCCAAGGCATTCGGGCTGCGTGTGGTCGCCCACGATCCCTGCGTGCCGCAACACGCGGTTACCGCCGCCGGCGTTGAAAGCGTGAGCTTCGATCGGTTGCTCGAAATCTCCGATTTCGTTTCCGTCCATGCGCCGTTGCTGCCGGCCACGCGCGGCCTGTTCAATGCCGAGGTCTTGCGCAAGATGAAGAAGGACGCGTGCCTCATCAACACCGCGCGCGGGCCGTTGGTCGACGAAGACGCGCTTGTTTCGGCGCTCGATGCCGGGCACCTCGCGGGAGCCGCGCTCGACGTGGTTGCGGTTGAACCGTTACCCAAGGACTCCGGGCTGATCGGGCGCGACAATGTTGTCCTGACGCCGCATACGGCCTTCTATTCGGTCGAGGCGCTCAACGAGCTGCAGACAAAATGTGCCGCCGATGTCGCGCGCGTGTTGAGCGGGGAGGCACCCATCTATCCGGTCAAGGTGGGTTGATCGCGACGTCGCGGCGGCGCTATTCCGCCGTCCAGCCGCCGTCGAGGACGAGGGCTGCCCCGGTCATCAGCGAGGAGGCGTCGGAAGCGAGAAACACGATCGCGCCCGTCAGCTCGTCGAGTTGACCCAGCCGGCCAAGCTTGATCTTGGCGAGCACTTCCGCTCGGAAAGTCTTGTCCTCGAAGAAGGGGCGCGTCATCGGCGTCTCCAGGAACGTCGGTCCAAGACTGTTGACGCGGACATTGTGCGGCGCAAGCTCGATCGCCATCGCCTTGGTGAAGCCTTCCATCGCGTGCTTACTGGCGCAGTAGACGCTGCGGCGCGCCGCCCCGACATGACCCATCTGCGACGACACGTTGATGATCGAGCCGGGGCGCTTCGCCTCGATCAGGCGGCGAGCCACGGCCTGCGCTACGAAGAAGGCGGCGCGCACGTTGAGCGCAAAGATGGCGTCGAAATCCTCGACCTTGACGTCCACCAAATGAGCTGGACGATTGGTGCCGGCATTGTTGACGAGCACGTCGAACGGTTCCGCTGCCGCGATCGCACGGCGCACGGCGTCGAGATCGGTGACGTCGAGCTTGAGCGCGTCGGCCTTGTCCCCGCGCGTGCGAAGGGCTTGTGCCGCAGCCTCGATCTGCGCTTGCGTGCGCGCAACGAGCGTCACGTGTGCGCCCGCTTGGGCCAGCGCCGAGGCTGCCGCGAGCCCGATGCCGCGCCCGGCGCCGGTGACCAGCGCGCGCTTGCCGTCGAGACGGAACGACGGCGTTTTGGCAAGCTCGACTGAGGCCATCGCGCTCACGGCGCAGGCTCATCACTCCGCCGCCTGGGCAAACGCGACGTTGCGCCCGCCGTAGCGACGCACGCGCACATTGGCCTGTTCGGCGTGGGCATAGAAGCCCTCGAGGATGCACAGCCGCGAGCAGTACTCGCCGATCAGCGTAGATGCTTGGTCGGTGAGCACCTTTTGATAGGTGCAGGTCTTGAGGAACTTTCCCACCCACAAGCCGCCGGTGTACCGCGCGGCCTTCTTGGTCGGAAGCGTGTGGTTGGTTCCGATCACTTTGTCGCCATAGGCGACGTTGGTGCGGGGACCGAGAAACAGCGAGCCGTAATTCTTCATGTTGTCGAGGAAGTAATCCGCATTTCGCGTCATCACCTGCACATGCTCGGAGGCGACGCGATCGGCCTCGCGCACCATCTCCTCCTCGCTGTCGCAGAGGATGATTTCGCCGAAGTCCGCCCACGCCTTGCCGGCCGCGTCCGCGGTCGGCAGCATCGCGAGCAGTCGGTCGATCTCGCGCAGCGTCTCGTGCGCAAGCTTTTCCGAATTAGTGATGAGGATGGCGGGCGAAGTCGGGCCGTGCTCGGCTTGGCCGAGCAGATCGGTCGCGCAGATCTCGCCGTCCACGCTGTCATCGGCGATGATCAGCGTTTCGGTCGGACCCGCGAGCAGATCGATGCCGACGCGGCCGAACAGTTGCCGCTTGGCTTCGGCCACATAGGCATTGCCCGGCCCCACGATCATGTCCACGGGGGCGATCGTCTCGGTCCCGAGCGCCATAGCGGCGACCGCCTGCACGCCACCGAGGACGTAGATGTCATCGGCGCCGCCGAAATGCATGGCGGCGACAATTGCCGGGTGCGGCCCGCCTTTGAACGGCGGCGCGCAGGCGATGATGCGATTCACGCCCGCGACGCGCGCGGTCACGATCGACATATGCGCCGAGGCGACCATGGGATAGCGGCCGCCGGGCACGTAACAACCGATCGAGTTCACAGGGATGTGCCGGTGACCGAGGATGACGCCGGGCAGCGTCTCGACCTCGAGATCGCGCAAGGTCTCCTTTTGCCTCTGTGCGAAGTTGCGCACCTGCGCCTGCGCGAACTTGATGTCATCGAGATCGCGCTTGCCGACCTGGGATATTGCGCGTTCGATCTCGTTCGCCGTAAGCTTGAACGAAGCCGGCGACCAGCCGTCGAGTTTTTCCGAGAATTCGCGCACCGCCGCATCGCGCCGCGCCTCGATGTCGGCGAGGATGCCTTCGACCGTCTCCCGCACCTTGGCATCGGCGGCTTTGATCGCGCTCGCGTCCATTCCGCGCTTGAGATAGCGGGCCATGGGAGCCTCCGTTCTCTGTGCTGTCGTCCCGGCCAAGCGAGCAAAGCGAGCGCGAACCGGAACCCAATCGTCCGCTCTTGTTACCAAACGCGCGGCCTGCGGTCATGGGTCCCGGGTCTTCCTCGCCGCGCTCGCTCGCCAGGGATGACGTGAAATTGCATCACTTGATGGCCTGCGGATTGATCGGCGATCCAGTCCCGCCGGTAATGATCAGCGGCGGTCCGCAGAAGAAGAATTCGTAGATGCCATCGGCGGCGCAATCCGCCGCCAGTTCCTTGAGGTAGAAGATTTCGCCCATGCACAGGCCCATGGCCGGAATGACCACCCAATGCCAGGGCTGGTTCGCTTCCGTTGTCTCGTTCGGCCGCACCTCAACGCCCCAGGTATCGGAACAGATGGCTGCAACTTCCTTGTCCTGGCACCAATAGCAATTCTCGAACTTGACGCCGGGCGCATCACCGCCGGCATAGCCGCCCCATTTCTTCTCCTTGAGACAGCGCTCCAGCTGTCCGGTGCGGATGATGACGAAATCACCGCGGCGGATCTCGACGTTCTGCTTCTTGGCGCAACTATCGAGCTCGTCGTTGGAAATGCCTTCGCCGTCGTTGAGCCAGTCCGCGCCGCGGAAGCGGGCGATGTCGAGCAGCACGCCGCGCCCCACCATCTTGCTTTTGGAATGTTCGATCCCCAGCACGTTGAGTCCTTTGGCATCGATGAGCCTGGCGTCATAGCCGTTATAGGCCTTGTCCTCGTAGAAGATGTGTCCCAGCGCATCCCAGTGCGTCGCCCCCTGCACACACAAATTCAAGGTATCGTCCGCATAGCGGATCTTGTTCCAGTCCTGCCGGCCGGCGATGGCGTCGGTGCCGGTTGCCAGCATCTGGTGGATGGGATTGAAGCGTCCGCCGAACAAGCCGGTCTGCGGGCCGTTGCTGTCGAGCGGGATGCCGAGCGCAAACACCTTGCCGGTGCGGATCAGGCGGGCGGCCTTCACGATATCGTCGGGCCTGACGTGGTTGAGCGTGCCGATCTGATCGTCCTTGCCCCAGCGACCCCAATTCTTCAGCTTCTCCGTGGCTTCGGCTATCGCTTGCCTGCCCACCTTAATGTTCATTTGCATTTCCTCTTGTTGCGCTCGCGTGATGGCCGCTGCGATCCAATCAAGCCGGCGTTGATTCACTGATCCGCCCCAGTGCCTGCAATATCCGCCCCGGCGTGAACGGCATGCCCGTGAGGGGCTTTGCGCCAAGCGGGCGCAGCGCGTCATTGATCGCATTCATGACCGCACCGGGCGCGCCGGCAGTACCGGCTTCGCCCGCGCCCTTGGCTCCGAGCTCCGAGTCGGCCGTCGGGGTGACCACGTGGCCGACCTCGATGTCGGGCATCTCCGCGGCCATCGGCACGAGATAGTCCGCCATGTTGCCGTTGAGCAGCTGTCCACGCGCATCGTAGATGCAATGCTCGAACAGCGCCGCGCCGATCCCTTGCACGACGCCGCCCCGAATCTGCTCGTCGACGAGCTGTGGGTTGATCACGGTGCCGCAGTCCTCGACGCACCAGTGCTTGAGCAACCTCACGAAACCGGAGTCCGTATCGACTTCGACGTAGCTCGCCTGCACGCCATTGGTGAAGGCGAAGGGCCAGGCGCGCGGCACGTAGTGGCGCGTGGCTACCAGCTCTGCCTGAAATCCCGGCGGCAGCGTGTCGGGACGGAAATAGGCGATGCGGGCAAGCTCGTGCAAGGCAAGGCGTTCGTTCCCGCTGTCGCGATCGACCACGGCGCCGTTGCGGATGTCGAGATGCTCCGGCTTGGCCTGCAGGATCGAGGCAGCGCAGGCAAGCACGTTGGCGCGCAACGCCTTGCCTGCCTGCCAGGCGGCTTCCCCGCCGATCCCGGCCGCGCGCGAGGCCCAGGTGCCACCGCCATAAGGGGTGTTGTCGGTGTCCCCGGTGATGACCCGCACGCGCTCGATCGGCACGCCGAAGGAGGAGGCGGCAACTTGCGCGATGACCGCCTCGGCCCCTTGGCCCTGTTCGGTGACGCCGGTGTGACAGATGAGGGCGCCTTGCGCGTCGAGCCTCATGGTGACGCCGTCTTGTGCCGAGATTTTTGCACCGCCGATGCCGTAGAAAGCCGCGCTCGGATTGGTCACCTCGATGAAGGAGGCAAAGCCGATACCGCGATAGGTCCCTTCTGCGCGCAGGCGCTTCTGCTCGGCGCGCAGCCCCGCGTAATTCATCATGGCGTCGAGATGGGCGAGCGATTCGTGGTGCGACAGCGCCTCGAATTTGATGCCTGACGGCCCGCTGGATGGGTGCGCGTCGTCCGGGATGAGATTGCGGCGCCGGATTTCCAGCGGGTCCATGCCGATCTTGGCGGCGGCCAGTTCGACCAGCCCTTCGGTCACTGCGGTTGCGATCGGGTGGCCGACGGCGCGGTACTGGCACATGACATTCTTGTTCTGAAACACGACCCGCGCACGGGCGCGATAGTTGGGACAGGTGTACGGCCCGCCGGTGAGGTTGACGATTTGGTTTGCCTCGATGCCCGATGTGCGCGGGTAAACCGAATAGGGGCCGATCCCGGTAAGATCGTCGATCTCCCAAGCAGTGATGGTGCCGTCGTTCTTGACTCCGATCTTTGCCTTCACCCGATGATCGCGGGCGTGGATGTCGGTGACGAAGCTCTCGATGCGATCGGCGACGAACTTGATCGGACGCTTGAGCAGCTTGGAGAGCGCGACTGTCGCCATCTCGTCCGCATACGTATGCACCTTGATTCCAAACGAGCCGCCGACGTCCTTGGTCACGACGCGAACCTGATGCTCCTCGAGACCAAGATGCTTGGCGAATAGGTTCTGCATCATGTGCGGCGCCTGGGTGCCCTGGTACACGGTGAGACGCCCGTCGCCCTCGTTCCAATCGGCCAGAATGGCGCGCGGCTCGTTGGTGACGCCGGTGTGACGGCCGAAATGGAACGTCGTCTCGATCACCGCATCGGCGTCGCGGAAGCCTTTGTCCGGATCGCCGCCGACATGCACGCGTTCGAACGTCAGATTGTCGCCGAGCTCCGGATGAATGACCGGAATGCCGGGCTCGAGCGCAGTTTCGGGATCAGTGACGGCAGGCAGCTCTTCGTAGCTGACCTCGACCAGCTCGCACGCATCCTCAGCCTCGGCGCGGCTGCGGGCGACAACCGCGCACACCGCCTCGCCTTGCCAGCAAGCCCGCTCGATCGCCATGGCGTGCTGCGGCGCCGATTTGATCCCCTTGAGGTGCGTCAGCACCCCAATCCAGGGCGTGATCACTTTGGCGAGCTCGGCGCCCGTGACGACGGCGACGACGCCGGGCGCCTTGGCCGCGGCCGCCGTCGCGATCGCGATGATCCGCGCATGAGCGTGGGGCGAGCGCACGAAGGCAACATGCGCCATCCGCGGCAGCGTCAGGTCGCTGACGAATTGCGCGCGGCCGCGGGTGAGGCGCGCGAGATTCGGCCGCGGCACCGAACGGCCGATATAGGAGTTGGGCCGGTCGAGAGCGGAGACGATCGGCGGGGAGTCGTCGGTGATTTTCATGGGTACGTACCACCGTGCGACGCGCCGGGAACCTCAGCGGGCAGCAGCAGCGACAGCATCCGCGTTGAGGCGCTCATCGGTTCGCTTCTGCCCGAGTCTTCGCCACCGCTTCTACTGCGTCCACGATCGCCTGATATCCAGTGCAGCGGCAATAATTGCCGGAGAGATGCGCGCGGATTTGTTCGCGGCTCGGAACGCCACTGCGGCCCAGCAGTTCCTGCGCGGTCAGCAGCATGCCTGGCGTGCAATAACCGCATTGCAGCGCGTTACGCGCGACGAAGGCCTGCTGCAGATCGGCGATCTCGTCGGTATCGGCGACGCCCTCGATGGTATCGACGCGCGCGCCGTCGCATTGCACCGCGAGCATAAGACAGCCGCGTACCACCGCTCCGTTAACGCGCACACTGCAGGCCCCGCAGACGCCGTGCTCGCAGCCGACGTGACTGCCGGTCAGCGCAAGATCCTCGCGCAGAAAGTCGACCAGCGTCTTGCGCGCATCGACGCGTTCGCGCACCTCCTCGCCGTTGACTGTGATCGCGATCTCGTGGAAACGCTGGCTCATGAGGCCGCTCGCCCGAGTTGCCGCGCCACCCGCCGCAGCAGCACGCCGGCGAGATGAGCCTTGACCGCGCCCGATGTCTGCACGTCATCCGGCGGCTCAAGGTCCTCGACGAGCGCGCTCACCGCCGCCTCGACATCCCCGTCCGCCAGGGCCGGTTCTGCTTTACGCGCGCGCACCGGCGTCGCGCCAACGCCGAAATAGGCGAGGCGGACATCGTTGAGGCGCTTGCCGTCGGCCTGGGCGCAGGCGGCAAGCCCGACCATCGCGTAGTCGCCGTGGCGTCGCGCGAACTCGGCGAAGCCGACGCGGGTGGCGCCGCTCGCCACCGGAATACGGATGCCCGTGAGCACATCGCGCCCCGCGAGCGCGGTCTCGAACAGGCCCTTGAAAAAATCGTCAGCTTTGACTGCGCGCTGCCCCTGCGGGCCGACGATTTCGATTTCGGCGCCGAGCGCGACCATGCACGCCGGCAGCTCGGCCGCCGGATCGGCGAAGGCGAGCGAGCCGCCGACCGTGCCGCGGTTGCGGATCGCGGGGTGGCCGATATGCGGCAGGGCTAAAGCGACGAGCGGCGCCGCTTGCGCGATCTCGGCGGAGCGTTCCGCCTGCGCGTAGCGCACCAGTGCGCCGATTTCGATATGGGCGTTTCTCAACGTGATGTGATCGAGCCCGCCGACGCCATTGATGTCGACCAGCAGCGCGGGCTGGCTCAGCCGCATGTTGAGCGTGGCGATCAGGCTCTGTCCGCCCGCGAGCAACCGCGCATCATCAGCTGCCAGCAATTCAATCGCGTGCGCGACCGAGCGAGCCTTGGCATAGGCAAACGGTGGGGGCTTCAACCCGTCCTCCCGGCGACACTGATCGTCGAGGCTTATTGTCGCCGCTTGACCGAAGCCGTCAATCCTCGCCCGCCGCCGCTCGATTGGTGAAGCAGGCGTTGCCGAGCCCGGTGCCGATCGTGAGCACCCCCCAACGGGTGACATCGCGCATGAACGGCGCCCGGCTCAGGCACCACCGCGTCGTTGTGCAGGAGGATCACCGTTTCATGTTCGCCGATGGCCGGGATCGCTTCGTGCAGCGCGAGCGGGGGCTGGGCAAGGTCGTGCTTTGGTCGGCCATGACTCGTTCCCGCCCAGGCCCATGACAACCACGAAGCCGCCGAAAGGTTTCGGCCGTCTCGCTCAGAGCGTAGAGGACGGGCCTACGATCCGACGCACGATGTCGATGGCCCGCCGCATGAGCGTTTCCGACGCTTCGAGCGTCCGGAAGGCGGCATGGGAGGTCAGCGTGACGTTTTCCGTGCGCGCCAGCGGATGATCCGGCTTGAGCGGCTCGGCGTGAAAGACATCGAGCCCGGCATGGCGGATATGGCCGCTCGCCAGGGCCGCGAGGAGGCCTGCTTCCTCGACCAGCGCCGCGCGCGCGGTGTTGACGAGGATCACGCCCCGCTTGGTGCGCGCGAGGCGCTCAGCATCGATAAAGCCGCGCGTCTCGTCATTGAGTGCGAGATGGAGCGAGATGATGTCGGCGCGCGCCAGCAATTCATCCAACGCGACCAGCCGCACTTCTGACCGCGGCGAGCGATTCCAGCCGATCACCTCCATCCCCACCCCGCGCGCGATGCGCGCCACCTCCCGCCCGATACCGCCGAGCCCAATCAGGCCGAGCGTCTTGCCGTTGAGCTGCATGCTTTCGAGCGGGTCCCATACGCCCCCGCGAACGGCCCGATCCATGCGTGCGAGGCCGCGGCAGCAGGCAAATATGAGCGCCATCGTGTGCTCGGCGACTGCGATGTCGCCGTAGCCCTTGATGGTGTGCACCTTGATGCCGAGGCGGTTCAGTGCCGGCACGTCCATGTAGCTTGAGGCGCCGGTCCCGAGAAAGACGATGTGTTTGAGCCCGCGGCAGCGAGCCATGACTTCGGTCGGCATATAGGAGTGATCGTCGAGGCAAATATCGTAATCGGCGAGCAGCCGCGGCAGGTCGGCGGGTTGAAACGGATCGCTATTGACGGCAATCGGCGGATCGTCGGCTCGTCGCACCCGGGCAAAGACCGGCGCCAGTTGATTGTTGCAGTCGATGAAGATCGATTTCATGCCGGTTCCCTCGCCGCCTGTTGCGGCCTAGTAGTACCGTATGAATGGACAACCGTGGAGGACTGCGCATGGCTGGCGAGTTCGAGGGCAAGATCGTCGTCATCTCGGGGGCGAGCCGCGGGATCGGCCGCGGCATCGCGCTCGCGTTCGCGCGTGAGGGCGCGCAGACCGTGCTCGCTTCCTCTTCCGAGCAAAATCTGGCGGCCGCGGCCAAGATCATCGCGGCGCAGGGCCCGCAGCCGTTCACGGTCGCCGGCGATCTGCGCACGCTCGCGGCATGCGAGCAGCTGTTCAACCGCGTGAACGAGCGCTTCGGCCGTTGCGATGTGCTCATCAACAACGCGGGTGCGACGCGCGCCGGCGCATTCCTGGAATTGCCCGATGCGGTTTGGCTCGACGGCTTCGCACTGAAATTCTTTGGCGCCGTGCGGCTCACCCGCCTCTTCTGGCCGCTGTTGAAGGCATCGCAGGGAAGCGTGATCAATATCGTCGGCGGCGCGGCACGCACGCCGGATGCCGAGTTCTTGATCGGCGGCGCGGCCAACGCGGCCGTGGCCAACTTCTCCAAGGGCCTCTCGAAGCTCGGCAATCGCGACAACGTCAACGTCAACGTCATCCATCCCGGCAACACCGATACCGAACGGCAGGACGAGCTGCGGCGCCAGCGCGCCGCGGCTTTGGGACGAACGGTCGACGAGCTGCGCGCCGAGGCGCTCAGCAAGAGCAACGTGCGGCGCTTCGGCAAGCCCGAGGACATCGCCGCGCTCGTGCTATTTCTTTGCTCCGAGCGCGCACGCCACGTGCAGGGCACGGCCATCGCCGTCGATGGCGGCGCAACGCCGGGTCTGTATTGAGGAAAGTCCGGGTTGGCAGTGCATGGCTCGAAGGAGCTTGCGCGCAGGCATGGAGCCTGTCATGGAAATTACACTCGCGCGACGGGAATAACCTCGGTCCGCGCAGGGTTGTTCAATCGGTCGACGGGCGTTCCGCCGGCGATAAGATTTTCGGGAGGACCACATGAACCAGATAACGCGGCGCGCTTTCGGTGTGGCCGGTTTTGCCCTGCTGCTCGCGACGTCGGCGAGCTTTGCCCAGCAACCGCCGCCGGTGCGCGTCCGTGGCCAAATCGACAAGATCGAGGGAGACGTCTTCGATATCAAGACGCGCAACGGAGAGATGGTCAAGGTCAAGCTTGTCGATCCGGCGCGGGTGATGGCATTCGTCAAGGCGTCGCTCGATGACGTCAAGATCGGCAAATTCATCGGCGTCACTGCCATGCCGCAAGCCGACGGCACCCAGAAGGCGATCGCCGTCCACATCTTCCTCGATTCGCAGAAAGGCGTGGTAGCCGACAGGCATAGCCCCTGGGATCTGCAACCGGGCAGCACCATGACCAACGCGATCGTGGATACGACGGTGGCCGGCGTTGATGGCCAGACCATCATGGTCAAATACAAGGACGGAGAAAAGAAAGTCGTCGTCCCGCCCAACACGCCGATCGTGGCCTATGCTCCGGCCGAGAAGAGCGAGCTCAAGCCGGGGGCGCAGATCATCATTTTCGGTGCCACCAAGCAGGGGGACGGATCGTTGACGACGCCGGCTATCAGCGTCGGCCGGGACGGTGTCGTCCCGCCGATGTGACGCGTCTTTTCTTCCCCATCCCGTTCACAAGCCATTCGGAGGAAAAATGAGCAGAATGACACCACGTTTATTGGCCGCGGCAGCGGTCGTCGGGGCGCTTGCGACGGCGTCGGCGCTGGCGCAACAGCCGCAGACGGTGCGCGTGCGCGGGCCGATCGAGGCGGTCGATGGCTCGACCCTCACTGTCAAGGCAGGCGAGGCGGGCAACGTGACGGTGAAGCTCGCCGACAACGCCGCGGTCTATGGCGTCATCAAGGCGACGCTCGCGGATATCAAGCCGGGCGCCTTCATCGGCGTCGGTGCGACCCCGCAGGCCGATGGCAGCCAGCGCGCCATACAGGTCATGATCTTCGCCGAGCCGCAGCGCGGCACCGGCGAGGGTCACCGGCCATGGGATCGGCCGAACACGACGATGACGAATGCGACCGTGGACACGACGGTGGCCGGTGTCGACGGCCAGGTGGTCATGGTCAAATATAAGGACGGGGAGAAGAAGATCATCGTCGGTCCCGATGCGGTGATCCGCGCCTATGTGATCGGCAGCAAGGACGAGCTCAAGCCGGGCGCCAACATCAATATCGTCCGTGCGACGAAGAAGCCGGATGGGACGTTCGAAGCCGACCGCGTCAACGTCGGGCGCGACGGCGTCGTGCCGTAGGTCAGGGCCGGGCGATTTTCGCGCCGCCGCAGCGCGCGGGCGCGTGCGCCGAGCCGCGCGCGGGAACATCGAGGTCGCTCGCCAGCAAGTCCGGAAGGTGTGATGGCGCGGCGATGCGCGGCGGATTGCGCCGCCCGCGCGCGCGGCTGTCGACATTTTCGTCGTGCGGGCGTTTGACCGCGTCGGCGCGCGCGGGTGACTCGATCGGCGGCGCATCCTCGGTCAAGCGCGCCAGCAGCGAGGTGAGATCGTCAAGCCTCGCCGCAACGACGTGGATGACGCCGGATTCCTGCTGCAGCTCGCCGCCGACGGCGACATAGCGTGCGCCCATGATGACAGGACGAAAACGCTCGAACGTCTTGGGCCACACGATGATATTGGCGATCGCGGTCTCATCCTCGATGGTCATGAAGATGACGCCGTTGGCCGCCCCCGGCTGCTGGCGAACGGTGATGAGGCCGGAGACGTTGACGCGCGCGCGCGACGGCAAGTCGCGCAGCTCCTCGTTGCGGATGATGCCGCGCCGGGTGAGGTCGGCGCGCAGGAAGCTCGCCGGATGCTCCCGCAGCGACAGCTCGAGAAAGCGGTAGTCGTTCGCCACTTCCTCGCCCAGCGGCATGGCTGGCAGTCGCACGGCGGGCTCGCCTGGAATTGAAATTTGCGCCGGCCCGCGCGGCGCAGCAGTTGGCACGGGCGTTCTACGAAACAACGGCAGATCATCGTCACTGGCGCCGACACGGCCGAGCGCCTTCGCCGCCCACAGCGCCTGCCGCCGTGTGAGACCGAGCGAGCCGAAGGCATCGGCGTCGGCGAGTCGGGCGATGGCATGGGTCGGCAGACCGGTGCGCAGCCAGAGATCGCGGACGCAAGCGTAGCCCGCCGCGCGGTCCCGCACGATCACTCTGCCGTGCTCTTCCGCTAATCCCTTGATCTTGCGGAAACCCAATCGCAACGCGTGGGTGGAGCGGATGTCGCCCGCCATATCGTGGTGGAGCGCGTGCAGGCGCGCGGCGGCGCGCTCCCCCGGCTCGAGCGTGGCATCCCAGTCGGAATGGTTGATGTCGACCGGGCGCACTTCGACGCCATGCTCTCGCAGGTCGCGCACGATCTGCGCCGGCGCGTAAAATCCCATGGGTTGCGAATTGAGCAGCGCCGCCGCGAACACGTCCGGATAACGGCACTTGAGCCAGGCCGAAGCGTAAACGAGCAGCGCAAAGCTCGCCGCGTGACTTTCCGGAAAGCCGTATTCGCCGAACCCCTCGATCTGGCTGAAGCAGCGCTCGGCGAAGTCACGCGGATAGTTTCTCGCCACCATTCCTTCGATCATCTTGGTCTTGAACTTGCCGATGGTGCCGGTGCGCTTGAAGGTCGCCATGGCCCGGCGCAACTTGTCGGCTTCGCCCGGCGTGAAGCCGCCGGCGACGATGGCGATCTTCATCGCCTGTTCCTGGAACAAGGGCACGCCGAGCGTCTTGTCGAGGACGGCTTCGAGCTCCTTCGAGGGATAGGATACCGGCTCAAGTCCCTGCCGGCGGCGCAGATATGGATGCACCATGTCGCCCTGGATCGGGCCCGGCCGCACGATCGCGACTTCGATGACGAGATCGTAGAATTTCTTCGGTTTGAGACGCGGCAGCATCGACATCTGCGCGCGGCTTTCGACCTGAAACACGCCGAGCGAATCCGCGCGTTGCAGCATGCGATAAACGGCGGGATCTTCTTTGGGAATCGTAGAGAGGGTGAAGAAGCCCTGCCCGTTCTCTTGCTGGCGTCGCAATGAGCGGAACGAAAGATCATAGTGCTTTTCGGTGAGCTCGAATGCCTTGCGCAGGCACGTGAGCATGCCGAGCCCGAGCACATCGACCTTGAGGATGCCGAGCGCGTCGAGATCGTCCTTGTCCCATTCGACGAAGGTGCGGTCGTCCATTGCGCCATTGGCGATCGGCACCACCTCGTCGAGCCGGCTGTGGGTGATGACGAAGCCCCCGACGTGCTGGGAGAGATGGCGGGGGAAGGATTGGATCTCGATCGCGAGCGCCCGCATTTTCTGCATACGCGAGCTGTTCACGTCGATACCGGTGCGCACGAGTTCGGCGGTGCGCACTCCGCCGCCTCCCATGCCCCAGATCGAGGAGGACAGCGCGCCGATCGTATCTTCCGACAATCCGAACACCTTGCCGACCTCGCGGATGGCGGATCGGCCGCGATAGGAGACGACGGTTGCGGCAATGCCGGTATGATCGCGGCCGTAGTGCTCGTAGATATGCTGAATCACCTCCTCACGCCGCTCGTGCTCGAAATCGACGTCGATGTCGGGCGGCTCGCCGCGATCCGATGAGATAAAGCGTTCGAACAGGAGGCGCCCCTCGCGTGGATCGACGTCGGTGACGCGCAGGCAATAACAGACCGCGGAATTTGCCGCCGAGCCGCGGCCTTGACACAGAATGTTTTGGCTGCGTGCGTACCGGACGATGTGATGGACGGTGAGAAAATAAGGCGCGTAATTCAATTTGCCGATCAGCGTCAATTCATGATCGAGCGACTGGCGGACGTTGTCCGGGATGCCGTCGGGATAACGCGCCGCGGCGCCTTCCCAGGCCAGATGCACAAGCGCGTCCTGCGGCGTTGCGAAGCCCGCGCGCATTTCTTTCGGGTACTCGTATCGCAGCTCATTCAGCGAGAAGGTCAGCGCCGTATGGAGCGCCGCGGTTTCTTCGATTGCTTCCGGCGTGTCGCGGAACAGACGCGCCATCTCGGCGGGCGGCTTAAGATAGCGTTCGGCATTTGCGGCAAGCCGGCGTCCCGCCGTGTCGATCGTCAGGTGCTCGCGGATGCAGGTGAGCACGTCCTGCAATTCGCGCCGGTCCGGGTGATGATAGAGCACGTCATTGACCGCAATCAGCGGCACGCCCGCTTGCCGCGCCATCGCGGCGCGCCGGGTGAGCCGCGCACGATCATTGCCGCGGTAGAGCATGGTGGCGGCGAGCCACACGCGGCCGCCGGCGGCTTCGCACAGCAGCGCGAGCAGGTCGGTTGCGCCGGCTTTTTTCTTCGCAATTGCAACGAGCCGAATGCATCCCTGCGGCGCTTGCGGATGTTGTCCAGGCCCGCCTTGCCGGGAGGCGGGGAGGGGTGCTTCCTTTCGCAAGAACGGAGGCGAGGGATGCTCCCAGGTCGAGGTCTCCATCACGATGAGCTCGAGGCCGTCGATGTGCGCGAGCAAATCCTCGCGATAGAGAATGCATTCGCCTTTCTCCGCGCGCAGATTGCCGCGCGTGAGCAGGCGGCAGAGCCCACCCCACGCGCGGCGGTCGCGCGGATAGGCGAGAATGTCCGGCGTGCCGTCGGCGAAGACGAGCCGCGCGCCGGGGTGATAGGCGAGCGCCAATTGCTGTTCGCGCTTGATGAGATGGGCGCGCACCACGCCCGCGACCGAATTGCGGTCGCACAAGCCGAGACCATTAAGCCCGATATGCGCGGCCTGCAGCATCAGCTCCTCGGCATGCGAAGCGCCGCGCAGGAAGGAGAAATTGGAGGCGGCGGCGAATTCGAAATAACGCGGCATGTCACGCATAGATCCCGTGCAGAAACCAGCGCGGCGGGGAGGGCGCCATGTCGCGGTAGAGCCCCGCGCGAAACAGCCAGAAGCGCAGTCCCGCCTTGTCCTCGACTTGGAAATAGTCGCGCGCCGGGCCGCCCTCTTCGCTCCACCAGGCGCCTTCGATGCGCTCGGGTCCTTCGGCACGAATGACTTCGTGCAGGGCCCGGCGCCAGCGGAAGCGCATCGGCGGGCCGTCGGGCACGAGCGCGAAAATGTCGGTGATGGGCTCGGGTTTGGCGAGCAGACGCAGCGGGCGTGCGCTCAACCCAGCCGCGGCGCGGAAGCGGCGAAAGACATCCCAGCCGAGTTCGGCGCGCGTCATGGCCTGTGCCGGCATGGACGCGGCGGCGAGTTCGGGAATGTGGCTGTCGCGGGCGAGGAGCCGCGAAACGCGCCGCCGTCCGAGCCGCGCGCTCAGCCGATCGACCAAGCGGTCGAGCTCGGCCTGATCTTCGCGCGCGCCGAGACCGATCTGCTCGTCCGGGAAAGCTTCGGCGTTGAGTACCGAAAGCCGCGCCAGATCGAAGCCGAAGCCCGGATCGATCTCGTCGCCGAGCGCGGCAAGCCGCTCGACGAAGAGCGCGCGGATCGCCTCAGGGTCTCGCACGGGACGCGACGTGCCCGTTGCGATGCGTTTGACCACGCCATCGGTGCGAAAGAGAGCAAGCTCGAGCCGCCGTGCTCCCTCGCCGTGCGCCGCCAGCGCCGTCTCGAGGCGGCTCGCGAGCCGCTCGATGCTCGCGAGCACGTCCTCCTCGCGCGCGATCGGCTCGTGAAAGCTTTTCTCCGCCACATAAGGCGCGACCGGCAGACGCGGGCTCAGCGGCTCGTCTTCGCGGCCGAGCGCGCGATCGAGCTGGCGCAAGAGATCGGTGCCGAAGCGGGCGGCGAGCGGCGCGCGCGGCAGACCGAGAATGTCGCCGATGCGTTTCAGGCCGACGCGCGCCAGCGCGGCGACCGTCTCCTCCGACAGCCGAAGCGCTGGGAGCGGCAATGGCGCAAGACGTTCGCGCGCATCGAGACCTGCATCGCATGGCGGCCCGATTTCGCCGAAGCGCGCCAGCGCGGAGGCTGCGCCGATCGTGGTGGCGATGGCGGCGCGCGCCGAAAAGCCCCACCGTGTCATTCGCGCGAGGACATCGTCGCAAAGGTTCTCCTCGCCGCCGAAGAGATGCGCGCAGCCGCCGATGTCGAGCAAAATGCCGTCGGGCGGATCGAGGGCGACGAGCGGCGTGTAGCGCTGGCAGGCCTCCGCAATAGCGTCGAGAAAACAGGCGTCGGCGGCCGCATCTGCCGGCACGGCAGTGAGCGTCGGATGCATGGCGCGCGCCTGCGCCAGCGCGAGGCCGACCGTGAGGCCGAGCCGCTCCGCTTCGGCATCGACTGCGAGCAGGAGATCGAGATTGCCGCGCTTGCCGAAGACGACGAGGGGACTCTCCCCGCTTGCGGGGAGAGGTGAAGAGGGCGACGCGTCACGCCACTGCCGTGCGATGCGGTCGGTCGAAAGCCGCTGCAGCCACAGGCTCAGAATGCGTTGCGAGCTCGAAACGCTGCTCCACACTGTTCCACTCCACGATCCATGTTCCGAGAGGGCCACGACGGTTGCGAAGAAGACGCGCGAGGAAGCGTGGCGGACCGAAGCTGTGACATCGCTCGGCATCGCGAGCCGCGCCGATGCTCCAGCGCGTGACGGCGGCGGAAGGCGTCTCGTCCGGCGCGCTGTACAGGATCAGGCCGAGCGCGTTGCCGGCGGCGGCGGCGAGCGCAAGCCGCCGCGTCGCCACCTGATCGATGCCGCGCGGGCGCATTTCGCCGATCACCATCCCGACGGCGCGGCAGCGCAGCGCTTCCTCCATCGCCCACAGCACGTCGCGCCCGCGTACAGCGGCGACCGTGATCAACCGCTCGGGAGCAATCCCGATCGCCTCGAGACCCGGGCCATAAAGCGCGCCATTCTCGGCGAGCAAGAGATCCTCGGCGATCCAAAGCACGGTCGAGGGGACTCTCGCGTCGTTGCGCGCGTCCCATGAATTGCCGATCGGCCCTCCTCGGCGCGCTGCTCTGCGCACGGCAAGCGCCAGCGCAAAACCGCTGGCGGCGGCGACGTCCGCCTCGCGCACGGCGGCAATCTCATGCAAGGCGCCGCAGCCAAGCCCGCCGCCGAGCGCGCCGTCGATTGCCGGATTGCCGAGCGCGAGCAGCACGCCGCATTTGCCCGCGGCTGCCGCCTCCAGCGCGGCAAGTTGCCGGCGCAACTCCTCCATGCGCACTGCCGGTTCCTTGGCAGGAGAAGATTGTAGGGTCGCGGCCATGATCCCATTGTTCATGATTTGTTCTATTGATTCCCGAGCTTGGCGGCGGCGTCAAGCGAACACATAAGCCATTGAAAATCCAGGTCTTCCCGGCCTCACCGCCAAGGGCGAGCTTCCCGAGAAGCGCGACGATCGTGCGCGCCCGCCTCCGACCGTTCACGCCTGCGCAATGACGCTGCGGTCGATCTCGCGCACGCTCTTCACCCCGCACAACGCCATGGTCACATCGAGCTCGCGCCCGAGAATGTCGATCGCCGCGCTTACGCCCGCCTCGCCGCCGGCGCCGAGGCCATAGACGTAGGAGCGTCCGATCATGCACGCGCGCGCGCCGCAGCCGAGCGCGCGCACCACGTCTTGGCCGGAGCGGATGCCGCCGTCGACCATGACCTCGATCACGTCGCCCACCGCATCCACCACCTTTGGCAACGCCGAGATCGAGGAGGGTGCGCCATCGAGCTGCCGCCCGCCGTGATTGGAGACGACGAGCGCGCCGGCGCCGGTCTTTGCGGCCGTGCGCGCATCCTCGACGTCGAGGATGCCTTTGAGAATGAGCTTGCCCCGCCAGAGGCTTCGTATCCACTCGACGTCCTTCCAGCTCAATGCCGGATCGAATTGGCTGGCGGTCCACTGCGCCAGCGAAGTGACATTTTCCATGCCGCGCACATGGCCGGCGATATTGCCAAAAGTCTTGCGCTTGCCGCGCAGGATGGAGAGCACCCACGCCGGTTTGGTTGCCATATCGATGACGCTCGCCAATTTGATCTGCGGCGGCACGCTCAAGCCGTTACGCACGTCGCAATGGCGCTGGCCGAGCACCTGCAGGTCGACCGTCAGCACCAGCGCGCTGCATTTTGCCGCCGCGGCGCGCTCGATCAGCGCGCGCATGAAGCCGCGGTCCTTCATCATGTAGAGCTGAAACCAGAACGGCTTGCCGACCGCTTGCGCCACGTCCTCGATCGAGCACACCGACATGGTCGAGAGCGTGAACGGGATGCCGGCCGCCTGCGCCGCTCGGCAGGCGAGAATTTCGCCGTCGCCATATTGCATGCCGCAAAGCCCGATCGGCGCGAGCGCCAACGGCAGCGCAACGCGCTCGCCCATGATGGTGGTGGTGAGGTCGCGTTGCGAGACATCGATGAGCACGCGCTGACGCAGCTTGATGCGCTCGAGATCTTCGCGATTGGCGCGCAGCGTCTCCTGCGAGTAGGAGCCGGCCTCGGCGTACTCGAAGAAGGCGCGCGGGACCTTGCGGCGCGCCGCCTGCCGCAGATCCTCGATGCAGGTCATGGTCCGCATGAGGCGCTTCTTAGCACGACCAGGTCGCAGGAATCAGTGGTCGGTCAGCCAGCAGACTGGTCCGGGAACGCCGGTCCCCGCCAGCGCGTTATTTGTGCGAAGGAGCGCCTGAGCGCGCCAGGCATGGCAGTTCCGAAACAGCGCGTCGTGGAGGACGAACTCGAGGAGGAGAAATCCAAGCGCAACCGCGAGGAGGCGCGTAAACGCAAGCTCGAGCGCTCGTTGGAGCAGGGTCTCGAGGACAGCTTTCCCGTCTCCGATCCGGTCAACGTGACGCAGCCCGTGCCCAGTCGCCGCCAGAAGACGAGAGAATAACGAATCCAGTCGCTTACGATCCGCGCGCCTTTCGCGGACGCGGCCTTTATCCATATGCCCAGATAGAGGCGCCTTTGTTTTGAACATTTCGGGCAATTGACCTATCATCCGTATTGAAACATCGGCGCTCGCGGGTGCGGGGAAACATGGCTCGAAAATATTTCGGTACCGATGGCATCCGCGGCCGTGCCAACGGAACGATCACCCCGGAATTGGCGCTCAGGGTCGGGCAGGCGGCGGCGCTGATCTTCCGCCGCGGCGAGTATCGTCACCGCGTGCTCATCGGCAAGGATACGCGCCTCTCCGGCTACATGATCGAAACCGCGCTGGTGGCCGGCTTCACTTCGGTCGGCATGGATGTGTTCCAGACCGGCCCGATGCCCACGCCCGCGGTGGCCATGCTCACGCGCTCCATGCGCGCCGATCTCGGCGTGATGATCTCCGCCTCGCACAACCCTTACGACGACAACGGCATCAAGCTGTTCGGACCCGACGGCTTCAAGCTCTCCGACGAGGTCGAGCACAAGATCGAAGAACTCGTCGACACCAACCTCGTCAAGATGCTGGCGAAGAGTGCGGATCTCGGCCGCGCCCGGCGCATCGACGACGGGCAGGGCCGCTACGTCGAGTTCGCCAAGCGGACGCTGCCGCGCAACCTGTCGCTCGATGGCCTGCGCGTGGTGGTCGATTGCGCCAACGGCGCGGCCTATAGGGTTGCGCCGCAGGCGCTGTGGGAGCTCGGGGCCGAGGTGATCGCCATGGGGGTCGAGCCCGACGGCTTCAACATCAATCGCGAATGCGGCTCGACCGAGCCGGCGGCGCTTTGCCAGAAGGTGAAGGAGATGCGCGCCGATATCGGCATCGCGCTCGACGGCGACGGCGACCGCGTGCTCATCGCGGACGAGCGCGGGCACCTCATCGACGGCGACCAGCTGCTGGCGGTGATTGCAGAGAGCTGGCAGGCGGACGGCCGTCTCGCCAAGCCCGGCATCGTCGCCACCATCATGTCCAATCTCGGGCTCGAGCGCTATCTCGGCAGCTTGGGCATTTCGCTCGCGCGCACGCCGGTCGGCGACCGCTATGTGCTCGAGCAGATGCGCACCGACGGCTTCAACGTCGGCGGCGAGTCGTCGGGCCACATCATCCTGTCCGATTACACGACCACCGGCGACGGCTTGCTGACCGCGCTCCAGGTGCTGGCCGTCGTCAAAAAGCAGGACCAACCGGTGTCCAAGGTCTGCCATCGCTTCGATCCGCTGCCGCAAATTCTCAAGAACGTGCGCTACGCGAGCGGCAAGCCGCTGGAGAATGCCAAGGTGCGCAGCGCCATCGCGGATGCGCAGGCCCGTCTCGACGGCCATGGGCGGCTGATCGTGCGCTCATCGGGCACCGAGCCGGTGATCCGCGTCATGGGCGAAGGGGACGACAAGGTGCTCGTCGAGGAGGTCGTCGACGGCATCGTCGACGCATTGACCAGGGCGGCGTGAGCGGCGTCTGCCTCGCGCCGGCCGCGGACTTCCGAGTTATTGCTGTAATCTGGTGAAAATTGCTGCGGCGTTGAAAAGACGCGCGCCCGCCGATGTCAGGGCCTGTGCCGAACCCTACATTGGAATAGCTACAAATCGGGATTTTTGTTTTGCCTGGCCGGTCGCGCTCGTATATCGACAGTTGCCAAGGAAACCAACTGCTCCGGAACGCCCAACTCCCATGATCGTCTGCTCCTGCAACGTGTTGAGCGACCGCGACGTGCGCGCGGCGCTCGGTGCGGGCGAAGCGCCGCGGACGGCGAGCCAAGTCTACGGCTGCCTCGGCTGCAACCCGCAGTGCGGCCGCTGCGCGCGCACCATCCGCGCGATCATGGACGAAGCGACCACGGCGGCCTGTTGCCCTGCCGGCTGCGACTAGTTCCTCCCGGATTTGCGCTGCCATCCGCGATCTGCGCTTGTCGTGCGACCCACTTTAGGGGCATCGTCAACCGCGCATCGTAAATCGCGACCGCTTTGAGGGATCACCATGCAAGGCGACGCAAGAGTCATCGAGTATCTCAACCGCGGTCTGCGGCACGAGCTTGCCGCGATCAACCAGTACTGGCTGCATTACCGGCTGCTGGACAATTGGGGTTATCGGGCGCTCGCCAAGAAATGGCGCCAGGAATCGATCGAGGAGATGCAGCATGCCGACAAAATCGTGGAGCGCATCATCTTCCTCGACGGCTTTCCCAACATGCAGGTGATCGATCCGCTTCGCATCGGCCAGAACGTCAGGGAGGTCCTCGACTGCGATCTCGCGGCGGAGATGTCGGCGCGCGCGCTCTACCAGGAAGCCGCGACGCATTGCCACGCCGTCAAGGATTACGTCACCCGCGATCTGTTCGAGGAGCTCATGCACGACGAGGAAGAGCACATCGATTATCTCGAGACGCAGCTCGATCTCGTCGCCAAGCTGGGCCTCGAGCTCTATGCTCAGCACCACATCGGCAAAACCGACGACGACCACGCGGAGTGACGGGCTTCTCGCCCGCGTCGGAACGTCCCGTGAGGCACGCAGTGGCCGCTTGACGCGCCTTCGCTCCTTCCTTATGTCCGCCCGCGGGACACCCCTCCCCACCGAGGGGCGCCTATCTGGAAGGGTAGATCATGAGCCAAGCGAAGCCCGCCCTGCGGCCGCTCGTTCCGCACTTCTCCTCCGGTCCCTGCGCCAAACGTCCCGGCTGGAGCCTCTCGGCCCTCACCGACGCACTTCTCGGACGCTCGCACCGCTCGAAAATCGGCAAAGCCAAGCTCAAGCGTGCGATCGAGCTGACGCGCGAGGTGCTGGAAGTCCCCGCCAATTACCGCATCGGCATCGTGCCGGCTTCCGACACCGGCGCGGTCGAGATGGCGCTTTGGTCGATGCTCGGCGCGCGGCCGGTCACCATGCTCGCGTGGGAATCGTTCGGCGAAGGCTGGGTCACCGATGTCACCAAGGAGCTCAAACTTCAAAACGTGACGGTGCTCAAGGCACCTTACGGCGAGCTTCCCGATCTTGCCAAGATCGATCCGGCATCCGACGTGGTCTTCACCTGGAACGGCACCACCTCGGGCGTGCGCCTGCCGAACGCCGACTGGATCGCCGCCGATCGGCAAGGCCTCGCCATCTGTGACGCCACCTCCGCCTGCTTCGCGCAGGCGCTCGATTGGCCCAAGCTCGACGTCGTCACCTTCTCCTGGCAGAAGGCGCTCGGGGGCGAGGGGGCGCACGGCATGCTGATCCTCTCGCCACGCGCGGTCGAGCGCTTAGAAAGTTTTACGCCGCCGCGGCCGTTGCCCAAAATCTTTCGTCTCACCAAGGGCAGCAAGCTCAACCAAGCCATCTTCGAAGGCGAGACCATCAACACGCCGTCGATGCTGTGCGTCGAAGATTATCTCGACACGCTCGCCTGGGCGAAATCGATCGGCGGGCTCAAGGCGTTGATGGCGCGCGCGGACGCCAACGCCAAGGCGATCGCCGACTGGGTGGCGGTGACGCCGTGGATCGAATTTCTCGCGCGCGATCCGGTGCTGCGATCCAACACCTCGGTATGCCTGCGGGTCGTCGATCCGTCGGTGGCAAAGCTTTCCGCCGACGCGCAGGCGGCGTTCGTCAAAAGCATCGCCGCGGCGCTCGAGAAGGAGGGCGTCGCCTACGACATCGACGCTTACCGCGACGCGCCGCCGGGCCTGCGCATCTGGTGCGGCTCGACGGTCGAGCGCGCGGATGTCGAGGCGCTCACGCTGTGGCTCGACTGGGCCTTCGCCGAGAGCAAGGAGGCGCTGCCGAAGGCGGCGTGATGATCTTCATCCTTCGAGGTCTGTCGTGCCCGGCTGGACGCAGCGCGTCCGGCAAGCACTCTGATCGCAAATACTGCTGAGTCCGGATCGCCGCTTGCGCGGCCGATAACTGCAACAAGAGCGAAGCAGCCATGTCCCCCAAAGTTCTCATTTCCGATGCGCTCTCTCCCGCCGCCGTGCAGATCTTCAAGGATCGCGGCGTCGAGGTCGATTTCCAGCCGAAGCTCGGCGCCGACAAGGACGCCCTCGCCCAGCGCATCGGCGATTTCGATGGGCTGGCCATTCGCTCCGCCACCAAAGTCACGCCCAAGGTTCTGGAGCAGGCAAAGCGCCTCAAGGTGATCGGCCGCGCCGGCATCGGCGTCGACAACGTCGATATTCCCGCCGCCACCGCCAAGGGCGTCATCGTGATGAACACGCCGTCCGGCAATTCGATCACGACCGCCGAGCACGCGATCACGTTGATGCTCGCGCTGGCGCGGCAGATCCCGCAGGCGGACGCCTCCACGCAGGCGGGCAAGTGGGAAAAGAACCGCTTCATGGGGGTGGAGATCACGAACAAGACGCTCGGCGTCATCGGCTGCGGCAATGTCGGCTCGATCGTGGCCAATCGCGCGATCGGGTTGAGAATGAAGGTGATCGCTTACGATCCCTTCCTCTCGCCCGAGCATGCGGCGGAGCTCGGCGTGGACAAGGTCGATCTGCCCGAGCTGCTCCGACGCGCCGACTTCGTGACTTTGCACACGCCGCTGACTGAGAAGACGAAAGGCCTCATCGACGCCAAGGCGATCGCCGCCATGAAGAAAGGCGTGCGCATCATCAATTGCGCGCGCGGCGGGCTCGTCGACGAGGACGCGTTGCGTGTCGCGCTTAATTCCGGCCATGTCGCCGGCGCCGCCTTCGACGTGTTCACCGAGGAGCCGGCGACCAGCAATCCGCTGTTCGGCCATCCCAACGTGGTGTGCACGCCGCATCTCGGCGCCGCCACCACCGAGGCGCAGGAAAACGTCGCGCTGCAGATCGCCGAGCAGATGTCGGACTACCTGCTGCGCGGCGCCATCTCCAACGCGGTCAACTTCCCCTCCATCACCGCCGAGGAAGCGCCGCGGCTGCGGCCGTTCATCGATCTCGCGGAAAAGCTCGGCTCGTTTGCCGGCCAGCTCACCGAGACCGGCATCCTCAAGGCGCAGCTCACCTATGAAGGCGATGTCGCCGGCATGAACACCAAGGCCTTGACCTCGGCCGCGATCGCCGGGCTGTTGCGGCCGATGCTGCAAGAGGTCAACGTCGTCTCCGCGCCGATGGTCGCCAAGGAGCGTGGCATCGTCATCGAGGAGATGACGCGCGCGGCGGACAGCGACTACGGCAACCTGATCACCCTGACCGTGGTCACCGAGCGGCAGACGCGCTCCGTATCGGGCACCGTATTCGCCGATGGCCGCCCGCGCATCGTCAACATCAAAGGCATCCGCATGGACGCCGAGTTCGGCCGCTCGATGATCTACATCACCAACCTGGACAAGCCCGGTTTCATCGGGCGTTTCTCCTCGACGCTGGGCGAGGCTGGCATCAACATCGCGACCTTTCACGTCGGCCGCGACGCGCCCGGCGGCAACGCGGTTGCCCTGATCGAGATCGACGGCGACTTGCCCCCGCAAGTGCTCGCGGCCGTGCGCGCGCTGCCGCAGGTGCAGCAGGCCCGCCCGTTGAAATTTTGAAAGGTGGCGCTATCCGCTTTGCGCGTGCAGCGTGGCGTTATGCCTCGCGCCGTTGCCCCCCTTGACCTTCGCTGCCTCGGCCGCCGCGACCTCCAAGAGATAGGCGAGGTCGTCCAGCTCGACCTTCCGGCACAACCGGCAGAGCTCGCGCGTCATCGTCGCGGTGTAATGGGCGACTTCCGTCCTGCTTTCCATGACTCCCTCCAGCTCATGGGACGCCCAAGCATGGGAGACAACGGCGTCTGGCGATGTGAGCTGGCTCACACGGGGGGCTCGATTGTTTGTTCTTTGTGGGCGCGACCGGCGGCCCCCAGCGGCGCAGCGTAGGCAAAATCGCTTTCGAAGCCGCCACGCGGAGGGACCGAGCAGCGCGCCTTTGCCCACCCTACGCTTTGATGGCGCAGCGCGGCGCGCTCCCGCCGCCCCGCCGGCAGCGCGACGGCGGCAGAGCAGAATCGCCGCCGCCGCGATGTTGCCGCGAGATTGCCTTGGAGAGAGCGAAATTGTCCGCTGTGCTGAGCGCGGCGACGGCAAGGGGTGAAATAAGACCCGAAAAATCAGGCAGTTGGGCTGCGGACGGCTTCTTCCGTCGCGGCCGCGTCGGCTTGCCTGGAAGGGTGCCCTGTCCCGTGAGGGGGAAAATGCCGGGCAAACCTTTGTCGCTGCGAGATAATTCCGGGCGCCGTCGGCGCGGAGGAAAGCCGCCTCATGGCCAATGTGGTCGTGGTTGGGTCCCAGTGGGGGGACGAGGGGAAAGGCAAAATCGTCGACTGGCTGTCCGAGCAAGCCGACATCGTGGTTCGGTTTCAGGGGGGGCATAATGCGGGTCACACCTTGGTCATCGACGGAACCACCTACAAGCTGTCGCTGCTGCCGTCGGGCGTCGTGCGGCCGGGGAAGCTGTCCGTGATCGGCAACGGCGTCGTGATCGATCCGCGCGCGCTTCTTGAGGAGATCGACCGGCTCAAGGGGCAGGGGGTCGACGTCACGCCCGACACACTGCGCATCGCCGAGAATGCGACGCTGATCCTGCCGCTGCACCAGGAGCTCGACGCGATCCGCGAATCCGGAGGCACGCTCACGCGCGTGGGCACGACCCGGCGCGGCATCGGCCCCGCCTATGAGGACAAGGTCGGCCGGCGCGCCATCCGCGTCCTGGATCTCGCCGATCCGCTGGCGCTCGGGCGCAAGATCGAGCGCCTCTTGGCCCATCACAACGCATTGCGGCGGGGGCTCGCGCTCAAAGAGATCGGCGTTGACGCCGTGCGGGAGTATCTCGAGAGCGTCGCGCCGCGCGTCTTGCCTTACGTCGATTCGGTGTGGTCGCTGCTCGACCAGAAGCGCCGCGAGGGCAAGCGCATCTTGTTCGAAGGCGCGCAGGGCGCGCTGCTCGACATCGACCACGGCACTTACCCGTTCGTAACCTCCTCCAATACGGTTGCTGCCCAAGCGGCGACCGGCTCGGGACTGGGGCCGGCGGCGATCGGCTACGTGCTTGGCATCTGCAAGGCCTACACGACGCGCGTGGGCGAAGGCCCGTTCCCGACCGAGCAGGATAACGAGATCGGCCGCCTGATCGGGGAACGCGGCCGCGAATTCGGCACCGTGACCGGACGGCCGCGGCGCTGCGGCTGGTTCGACGCCGTGCTCGTGCGCCAGACGGTACGCACCGGCGGGATCAACGGGTTGGCGCTGACCAAGCTCGACATCCTGGATGGTTTGAGAGACCTTAAGGTTTGTGTGGGATACCGCCTCGACGGTCGGGAGATCGACTATCTTCCGGCGAGCGAGCATGCCCAGGCCAAGGTCGAACCGATCTACGAGACCGTCGAGGGCTGGCAGGCCAAGACCGCCCGCGCGCGGTCCTGGGCGCAGTTGCCGGCGCAGGCGATCAAATATGTGCGCCGCATCGAGGAATTGGTCGGCTGCCCGGTCACGCTGTTATCGACCAGTCCCGAGCGCGAAGACACGATCCTGATGCAAAATCCGTTCGAGGCTTAAGAAGCCGAGCACAAGGCGAGTACTCCGATGGCCGACTATCATCCCCTCATCTCCCGCGCGGTCGGCGCGCTCGAAAAGAACAGCGGCGAGAACCGCCGCGTCATCTACGACCGCGCGCGCGCGGCCTTGCTCGCGCAGCTGCGCGGGGTGACGCCGGCGCTTGACGAGTCCGATATTACGCGCGAGCGCCTCGCGCTCGAGGAATCGATCCGCAAGGTGGAGGCGGAATCGGCCCGGCAGTTCGTGGAAGCGACGCGCCAGATGCCGGCGGCAAAGCTGCGCCAATCCCGGCAATGGGAGGCGCCGAAACCGCGGATCCCGGAATCCCGTCCCGCAGAACCTGCGCCGGCGCAGGAGAGCCAGCGCTACATCCATCCGCCAGCGCCCGCCGCTGCGCCGGAGCCGGCAGCGCCGCCGCAGCCGCCGCGCGCGGCGGCATCGCCGCCCAGCATCCCCGAGGCGGAGGAAGCCGACTCGATCTTCGAGCGGCCCTTCCCGGCGGAGCCGCAGCCGATCCCCATGGGCGAAACCGCGCGCCGCGCGGCGTCAGAGCGGCGCTCGCTGTTCGCCTGGGTGCGCCGAGATCGCGCCAAGGCCGAGGAGCCGGTCGCGCGAGCGGAAAAGCCCGAGCGGGCGGATGACGGCGTGTTCCCGCCGCCGCCCGGTTTCGCGCGTGGTCCGCAGCGCGGGGGCGAGCGCGTGGCGTTCGAGCCTTCCCCGCCGCGCTTCGAGCCGCACGAGCAAGAAGCGCGGGTGTTCGAGCCGCACGAGGAGCGCTCTCGGGCGGAGCAACTCTCGCAACCGATGCTGGAGTCGCCGTTTGCGGTCGACGATTCGCGTCCGCCGGCTCCCGACCGGCACGCCGCCCACGATGCGATGGACGAGGAGTATGCCTACGAATACGACGAGTCGGATGAGGAGGTCGCGCCGCGCCGCTCCTACGCCCGGCTGATCAAGCCTCTGGCCGCCGCGCTCGCCGTTGTGGTGCTCGCCGGGGTCGGCGTCTGGCAGTGGCCCAACATGGTCGCGCTCTACCGCTCCTTCCGCGCCCCGGCGACAACCGAGGTCGCGCGCGAGGGCCAGCCGCCCGCCGCAGCGCGCCCGAAAATCACCGACCGCATCGAGCCCGGCAGCCCGCAGACTCCGGCGACGCCCGCGCCGAGCACGCAAGCGGGCGTGTCGGCGGCGCAGAAGGTCGTGCTCTACGAAGAGGACCCCGCCGATCCCAACGGCAAGCGCTTCGTCGGTTCGGCGATCTGGCGCACCGAGACCGTGACGCCCGGTCCGGGACAGCCGCCGGAGCTCGCCATTCGCGCCGACGTCGAGGTGCCCGAGCGCAAGCTTGCCATGACCTGGTCGCTCCGCCGCAACACCGACAAGGGGTTGCCCGCCACCCACACGGTGGAGATCATGTTCAAGGTGCCGCCGGATTTCCCCTCGGGCGGCATATCCAACGTTCCCGGCATCCTCATGAAGCAAGCCGAGCAGACGCGCGGCACGCCGCTCGCCGGCCTCGCGGTGAAGGTAACGCCCGGCTTCTATCTCATCGGGCTCTCGAACGTCGATGCCGACAAGGATCGCAATCTACAAATGCTCAAGGAGCGCAGCTGGTTCGACATCCCGGTCGTCTACAACAACAACCGCCGCGCCATCCTCGCTTTGGAAAAAGGCACGCCCGGCGAGCGCGTCTTCGCCGACGCCTTCAAGGCCTGGAAGCAGTAGCTGCCAGATTCGCGCGACGAATACCAAAACGGGTAAATTCTGGCTGTCATTCCGGGGCGCGGGCGAAGCCCGCGAGCCCGGAATCCATAACCACTGCTGGTGATTATGGATTCCGGCCCTCGCCGCTATCGCGGCTCGGCCGGAATGACGAATTGAAAGGGTTGCGCCCTTAGGCCTGAAATCAATGCGCGTGCAGCGCGGGCGCGCTCGGGCGGCTCTCGATCGCGGCGATGCGGTTCTTCACCGCCCGCTGCACCTTCTCGAACGCGCGCACCTCGATCTGGCGCACGCGCTCGCGCGAAACGCCGAACTCCGCGGCCAGATCCTCGAGCGTGATCGGATCGTCGGCGAGGCGGCGCGCCTCGAAGATGCGCCGCTCGCGGTCGTTGAGCACCGTGAGCGCTTCGCCGAGCGCCTTTTTGCGGTTATCCGATTCCTCGTCCGCGACCAGCCGCTCCTCCTGATCGGAGACCTCGTCGACGAGCCAATCCTGCCATTCGCCGGAATCGCCGTCGTCCCGGATCGGGGCGTTGAGCGACACATCGCCGCCGAGCCGGCGGTTCATGTCGACCACGTCCTGCTCGGTCACGCCCAGCCGTTTGGCGATGAGCTTGACCTGGTCGGGGCGCATATCGCCCTCTTCGAGCGCGGAGATTTTGCTCTTGGCCTTGCGCAGGTTGAAGAACAGCTTCTTCTGGTTGGCGGTGGTGCCCATCTTCACCAGTGACCACGAGCGCAGGATGTATTCCTGGATCGCCGCCTTGATCCACCACATGGCATAGGTCGCGAGCCGGAAGCCCTTGTCCGGTTCGAAGCGTTTGACCGCCTGCATCAGCCCGACATTGCCCTCGGAAATCACTTCGGAAATCGGCAGGCCATAGCCGCGGTAGCCCATGGCGATTTTTGCCACCAGGCGCAGATGGCTGGTGACGAGCTTGTGCGCTGCGTCACGATCGCCGTGCTCGCGCCAGCGCTTGGCCAAGATGAATTCGTCCTGCGGTTCCAGCATCGGGAACCGCCGGATCTCTTCGAGATAGCGGGTCAGGCCGTTTTCGGCCGTTAAAATGGGCAATGCCGCAGTACGGGCCATATATAGCGCCCTCCAAAGTTTGCCCCCGGTGCACCGGCAGGCGGAGCCCACCGCCGCTCCCCGAGCCGGCGGTGTTCGTCCATGCTGCGACCGCGAAGGTCTTGATCGCGGGTGCAACATTACAGGACAAGGGGTACGAATGACAGTTAACTCGGCGTCACGTCGCCGTGACCCCTTCGTATACACCTAAGTCCTTGATCCGGCCTGACCTTTTGTCTCAGGCCGTTGCGCCCTGCGCACCGAGGCTCCGGCGTAAACGTAAGAGATCGTCCGGCAGTTCCGAGCGGAACTCCAGATTCGTGCCCTGCGATGGGTGTTCGACAGCCAGTAGATAGGCATGAAGTGCCTGTCTGCCAAGGGCTTCCAGCGCCGCTCGGGCCTCCTCGCCCAGCTGATTCGCCTTCGTCTTGAAACCGCCGCCGTAGACTTCGTCCCCCAGGAGTGGGTGTCCGATCGCGGCCAGGTGGACGCGGATCTGGTGCGTGCGCCCGCTCTCGAGCCGGCAGGCGAGGAGGCTCGCGACCGGCGCGCCGTCGCGGCCGACATAGCGTTCGAGCAGCTCCCAATGGGTCACCGCCGCGCGTCCGCCCGCGCGCACCGCCATCTTCTCGCGCAGGCGCGGGTGGCGGCCGATCGGCTTGTCGATGGTGCCGCGCGGGCGCTCGGGCACCCCCCACACGAAGGCGAGATAGCCGCGGCGCAGCGCCTTGGCGCGGCCGGCTGCGGCGAATTGGGCGCTCAGCGCGCGGTGCGCGCGCTCGGTCTTGGCCACCACGATGAGGCCGCTCGTATCCTTGTCGAGGCGGTGCACGATGCCGGGCCGCTTGACGCCGCCGACGCCGGATAGGCTTGCGCCGCAATGGGCGAGCAGCGCGTTGGCCAGCGTGCCGCTCCAGTTGCCGGCGGCGGGATGCACGACGAGCCCCGCCGGCTTGTCGATCACGATCATCTCGTCGTCCTCGAACACGATGTTGAGCGGCACAGTCTCGGGCGCGATGGCGGCGTCCGCGGCGGGCGGAAGATCGAGCACGATGCGCGCGCCGGCGTTGACGCGATGGCCGGGATCGCGGATCGTGGCGCCGTCGATCGCGACGCGACCCGCGAGAATTAGCGCCTTGTGGCGCGAGCGCGACAGCTCGGCCACGCGCTGCGCCAGCACGCGGTCGAGCCGCTCGCCGTCCTCCTCGGCGGCGACCACCAGTCTGCTGCGGCGCTGCATCACGGCCATGAGCAATCCGTCGGCGGAGGATGAACTCGATCCCGCGGCCGCGCACATCGTCGCCAAGGTGCGCTGGCTGATGCTGATCTCGGCCGCCACCACGGGGCTTGCAATCGCCGCCGTGATCGGCGTCATCGGCTATCGCGTTTTCAGGGCCGAGGGAAGCACGCCGGCCGAGGTGACCGCGCTGTTGCCGAAAGGCGCGCGCGTCGTTTCAACCGCGCTCGGCGAGGACCGCATCGTGGTGACGCTCGACGTCGGCGGCGCGATCGAGATCCGCACCTTCGACGCCAAGACGCTCAAGCCGATGGGGCGGCTCAAGTTCGCGACCGAGCCGTGATCGCCGGTCATATGGCGTGGCGACTAGACCATTCTCATTTGCGCAGGATGCATAATCACGGCACGCACTCGGTGTGCTCCCCTCCCCCTTGTGGGGAGGGGTTGGGGGTGGGGGTCCTTCAGCGGATCACCACACGACCCCCACCCCGGCGCTTCGCGCCGACCCTCCCCACAAGGGGGAGGGTAGAGACCGAGTTCGCCGCTCGCGCTGAGTCCACTTCACCTGAATGCGTTCTCACATGATGACGAGACGAGGTCTGTTGTCCGGAATGATGACGGCCGGACTGGCCGTGGCTGTCACCGGATCTGGCCGCGCCCAGTCCTCCTATCCGGACAGGCCGATCAAGATCATCCTGCCGTACACACCTGGATCTCCCAATGATGTATTCGCCAGGGTCGCTGCGCCGATCCTTTCCGTGCGGCTGAAACAGACCGTCGTTGTCGACAACCGGCCCGGCGCGGGCACGCTCGTTGGCGTGAAAGCCGTCATGACGCCGCCGCCCGACGGCTACACCTTGCTGTTCACGAATACGCCGACGCACGTCATTGCCCAGTTTCGCGCCCAGGGCATCGCTTACGATCCGATCGGGGACTTCGTGCCCATTGTCGCCGTTGGAATCACCTCGCTCGTGCTGGTTGTCTCGCCGCGAACGCCGGCGGATACGCTGGCGGAGTTCATCGCCTATGCAAAAGCCAGCCCGGGCAAGCTGAACTTCGGCTTTGGCCAAGGCACGCTGCCGCATCTCATCGGCGAGGCATTCAAGATCGCCACGGGCACCGACATCGTCAGCATTCCCTACCGCGGCGGGGCGCAGGCAATCACGGACATGCTGGGCGGCCGCGTCGACATGAATTTTGGCGCCGGGGCTACGCTCCTGCCTTTGATCCGGGACAGAAAGATCAAGGCGCTCGCGGTGACGAGCCCGGCGCGCAGCGCCGAGCTTCCCAACGTTCCCACCATGATCGAGTGCGGCTTGCCGAGCTTGACCACGGTCACGCATTACGGATTTTTTGGCCCCTCTGGCATTGCCGCAGACGTGGTCGCGACGCTGAACCGCGAAATGAATGAAGGTCTCGAACCGGCTGACATCCGCGCCAACATGATCAAGGCGGGCATCGAACCGACGGGCGGGTCGCCGCAGGACTTTGCCGCCGTGATCGCGCAGCAATTGCACCAATGGGCTCCGGTCGTGAAGGCGACCCGGTTCCAGCTGGATTAGCGCTCAACGGCGCGACCGCCCTGCTGCGCGGGCAACGCCTCTCAAGGCGCCGTTTCCTGGTCCGCGTCTTGCTTGCGCGCGGCGGTGATCGGCGCTATTTGCGAGGCTTCTCGCCTGCTCCCTTCGTCTAGCGGCCCAGGACGTCGCCCTCTCACGGCGAAAACAGGGGTTCGAGTCCCCTAGGGAGCGCCAA